>ERZ837590.91-NODE-91-length-91847-cov-6.327534_pt1 | contig 91847 bp, 100 predicted proteins | sample MGYA00519573_ERZ837590 | MGnify/ENA primary metagenome ERZ837590 (study PRJEB31850, sample SAMEA3708820) | human gut metagenome | biome: human gut; feature: human-associated habitat; material: faeces | place: China | collected 2014 ... | reverse complement strand
GTCGCATAAACTGATTATACCACGAACGCCGGGCTTTTCGAAGCTCGGCGTTTTGTGTTGGGAATATGATGTGATCATATACCTTTGAATAGAAATGGATAAAAGTGGCGAAATAGTAAAAATGAGAACTCCTTGGTTATATTAGAACCTTGGAGTTCTCATTTTTTGTATTTATATATTGTTGCAAATAAATCAAATAAATCAGACAAATAACGATCAAAATATTAATATATAACAAAAATAATATATAATATATTACAAAAACACACTTTAAATTAGATATTTTAAATATATAAGCGAAAAATATTGATAATTTCAAAAGATGATGTTATAATTTAAACAAAATAAAGCGTGTATATAATTGAGTATAGGGGTGATTAAAATGGAAAAGTAAAAAATAAATGGTCTCAAAAAGTGTAAAAATTTACAAATTAAATAACAGCATGACGTAGCCTATAAAAAATCAACTATATAATATATAATACGAGAGGAATCATATGAAAAAGGTAAGTTTTTTTCCAATAATAACGTTATTCATACTGCTTATAAATAGTTTTATAGTTTGTGCAGAAGAAGTTTATCCGCCAGGAGAAATATATGCTGTTGAAAAAATTATAACAGATTCTTATCCAGATACGCGACAAAGAGCTCAAAATGCAAAGGGATCTTGGAAACAAGATAGTACTGGTTGGTGGTGGGAATATCCTGATGGAAGTTATGCTATCAATAAGTGGGAATATATAAATAATAAATGGTATTATTTTAACAAAGATGGATATATGTTACGAGGCTGGCAAAATATAAATGGAGAGTGGTTTTATTTAGAAACAACAGGTAATTCTACTTTTCCGATCGGTGCAATGGTTACTGGATGGTATGAAATAAATAACTATTGGTATTATTTTTATTCGACTGCACGGTTTGAGCATACTGCAGGTGCTATGGCAATGGGATGGTTGAATATTGATGGTTATAGTTATTATTTATATTTAGAACAAACCGGGGATAATCCTCAAGGCTCTATGGCAACGGGATGGATCAACATTGGTGGAGAGTTATTCCATATGGATGAAACAACGGGACGTCTCATTGCAAATGAAGCTATTACATTAGGCATAAATGTTTACACGGATTCAACATTTAGAGCTGAATTTAACGATGAAATAACGGTTGATGAGATATTTGAACTGGTAGGAATACCATTCGAAAAAACATGGAATCTATTATTTAATGTTGATGAATATGAGTCATCTGGGTTGCCAATAGATAAGTGCAAACAAGGAACAACATCTGATTGTACCTGTGTGGAAAATAGTAAATGTAAAGATACTACAGATACAGAATATCACCATAAAAATTCTATAAAACTAACCAATCTTCTTAAAGAAAAATATCCTGCTAACAGTAGCTATTTAGTAGTGGGCCTGTCAGGAACCCCACGTTTTTGCTGTTATAATGGAAAAGAACATCACTATAATTATGGATTGACAACTAATAAGCAATATACATATTGTGGTGCTGATAAAGATGATATTTCACATACCATACGTGTAATTCAGCATGAAATGTCCCATATGTTTGGGTGCTTAGATTCACCTCACGACAGCGAAAAATTATGTACTATGAATGGTGGATATGATAATTTCCCATTATATACAGAAAATATTTGGTGTTTGGATTGTCGAAATGGCATTTTTGTAAGAAGCAGTCATCAGGGTCTATAGATACAGTGGAGGATTTGATATGAGAAAAAATATCATAATACTAATAGCAATAATGTGTTTAGGTCTATCTGGTTGTAAGGGAAAAACAGCTGAAGCGGCTCCAATTAATAATAATGATAATATTGCTGAATCCGAGGCAAACACAGAATATGATTCTATAGAAGATTTTTTAACACGGAGCAATGTCTCTGTATTTATGATGGATTCTAATAGTAGTATTATTGCAACCTATTCAAATGCAGCCGCATTTAGTGCGGTAGATAAAAAGGTTTCTGTGGCAGAAAGCTACACTGCAATAACATATGAATGCGAAACAAATGGGGAAACATTCAAAGTAAAGTTGGCGACATATAAGTCAAACAATGGAGATGAACAATTGGCTTCCATAGTAGATAGCAATCCGGGTATATTTTCGGAAGAGGATATAGGAGGGGTTCTGACATATTATTGTCCGGGATCAAAATATGATTGGTTTGATTGTTATGCAATGGTAATAGAGGATAAATTGTTCGTAGTTAATATAGAAAAAGGATATGATAAATATATTGAGGATGTGTTAAGCAATATTGTATTGCAATAGAAAAATCATGTAATGTATGTATTATATATAAGTTAATTTAGTGCAAGAAGTAAGAGCCTATCATAAGTGACGGGCTCTTCCTTTTCTCCTGCGTTCGGAATTTTAAACATCATGTAAAAAGCGTTATTGCAAAGAATCAGATGAAAAAATACGTGTGCAAAATATCGGTTTACACGGGTATAGTGAGCGTAGAGCGAACTATGAACGGGTAAACCGATATCTTTATAAAATCCGTATTATCTGTTGACATATCTGGATATACGGGCTAAGATGTAGTTATCTCGACAGGGCGAGACTAAAGAGACCATTAAGCCCTGAGCGGTCTGCGGATTTTGCGGACGTTGGTAACTTTTACCATTGCTATACCTGGAGCGATACGCCAGGGTAATCCGGAGCAATACCGATGATGCCTTTTGCGGAGGTAGTAAGGATTACAGATTTTGCCTAGTAACCATTTGTGAACAGCAAATGTAAAAAGTATCAGACAGTTGATCCGAGACTGTGAAAATCGGAGAACCCTGAGTCAAGACAGGAAAAACTGGAAACAAGCTGTAAAATCAGCCGCGTCGAGGGCACGCGTTAATCGATATGGTAGCCTTCGGGCTTATCTGTCGAGCCGTTAAATATAGATAGAACCGTAACTGTAAACAAAGAGACAGATCACAGCTCTTATATCTGTAAAAAAGATGAGCGAACATACGAAAGAGCAGGAAAAAAGAAAGGCTCCTGCCGCATGTACACCATGTCCGATGTGCCTGAATATAAGGAAATATCGGATCAGTGGTTGGTAGCGGAGAATGAATTGACGGTATACCGGGATCGGTGCATGAAAGAGGGAATAAAGCTCTTTGCCAGATATTTTCGGGACCTGTGGGACTGAGATCATTTTTTGAGAGACATATCGTAGTTCTCTAATACAATCCAACATTCTCTTGAACGTTTTCTTACACGATGCTATACTATAACCATCGGTAGACGGTTTACCCGTGTTTATATGTTTAGCTACAAAAAATAGCCGCTCACACTTTGCAAGGGTATGGGGCGGTTATTTTTGAGTTTTATTATTATCGCGACAATCTTCTAGCCGAGTCCAAAGCATGTGAAGATAAGCTCAACAATGCGATTACCTCTTCTATATTCATGGCTAAGTCCTCCTTTCATGAGATTTCCTTTCGGATTTCTATGTAATCGGAGGGTCACAGTCCCTCCGCAGAGGGGCAAACCGCCTGCCGTGTTGCGCAATTAGACGGTGCTGCTTGAGACGGATATCTAAGCGGACATTTTGTACAGGGCATATTTCTAGCAAAACTTGCAACCCATTTCATGGACCAAGTACAACGAGGCTGTCGCATTAGCAATGTTTTTGCTAGGCGACAGCCCCTCCACGTAGAAGCAAAGAATTTTTGGATAGCTATGCTAAGAGTCTCGTCCAGTCTTCGGACTGACACAAATAATAAGGCGCATTATTTATAACCTCATTATAGGCTTTTTCTCCCTCGAAAGAGTCAACAACAGCCTGCTCTTCCGGATCCATATCGGAATATCGCTTTTTTCCGTAAGAAGGTGGAAGCCAGCCTTTGTGCTGTGAACCAAAAATATTAAATTTCTTTAACAGCTCCTCATTCTCAAACACAATATGACAGGTTCCTTTCTTGTAGAAGGTGACACTTCCATATTTCAGCTTGATATTTTTAGTCTGCTGCTCCTCCTTTGCGGCTTTAAGAGTTGCCTCCAGATCAACAGCATCTGTCAGTCCACCATCCAGATAATTCAGGCATTTTTCAATGTCCTGAAGTTTGCGTATAACATCGTATCTGGTAGGATCAAATCCGCCGAAACTATACTGTAAGTTATGATATCCTGTAAGAGGAATGATCACCTTTTTATTTATAAACCAGGATTTGTTTGTTTTCCAACCATTATAGTAATGGATGTTATTTGATGTTTCGTCATAATAACTGTACTTATGGCTGAATTCATCGAAGAGGCTAATAATCGTATCTTCGACTCCCTGATTTATACTTCTACACATCTCAATTTTTAATTCGTAGATATTGTGCAGAGAGAACTCATAATCTTTGAGTTCATTGATTCTCTTGCAATATTCTCTGCGGAGATTTTCCGTCAGCACTCCGATGAACTTCGGGTTATTGAAGAGTGCTTCCCAGTATTTTCCCCGAATCTCCCGGATAAAGTTATTGACTGTGCCGGGTTCTTTCCCGACTGTCAGAGAAAGGACACAGCCACCGCTCTGGGTAACTTCTCCAGTGGACGGATCCTTTTCGTAGGACCTCATGATATGCGGAGCCATCGCACGGTACTCTTTGATCAGCTGGATTCCTGCTGCCATTTCCAACTTATACTGTCTCACGATCGTACGGATGAGATCATTTTCTGCTAACTGGGTATCTTCGTATTCTGGAACGACACACTCTTCGTCCCGAGCGCGAACCAGCTTATCGAAAATGAAGGATTTCTTGGCAGGAGCCGGGATATTCACTTTAATAAGGGCAATCTCCACATCCGTTTTCCGCTCTGCATTGGAAAATGTATCTGACATGTATTGAATGTCTGCGTGATATTCCTCCAATTTCCGCACCAGAGCAAGCCGTTCATTGGTGCATGGATTTCTTAAGGTTTCTGCGTTTAACAGACAGATGATTGCACCTCCGGAAGCTTCCTGCATCGTAAGTGCCCGGGTTAGGTGATTGCATCCATTCGAAAATGGCGGGTTCATGATGATGAGGTCATATTCTTTCATGGTATCATAGGTAAGAAAATCATCATGGACAACCCGGTAGCCTTTTCCTGTCAAAATATGCCTGAGATCGGAATTGATCTCAATGCAGTCTATATCAAGACGAGGTTCCTGGTCCCAACGGGATTGAGGAGCCGTCTTTTTTCTGATCGCATCTACAATATCCCCCTTTCCAGCGGAAGGTTCTAGTATACTCTTTATCATATAAAAATTAACAGTAGAGAGCATTTTCTCAATCAAATCAGACGGTGTCGGATAAAAGTCTTTTGTATTCTCAAACATTTTTTATTCTCCTTTTTTGTTTTTCTATTACCATGGAAAGCAGCAATATAATTCGTTGCTCTTCATGGTGCCAACTTCAAATAAATAGGATCCATTTTCCCAATAATCGGAATCTCGGTCTAATGGATCCATAATTTTGCGTTTCGGATATTTCTGATAGAAGAGTTTTACTGCTTCTTCATAGGACATTGCGCAAATAATGCCCTTATCCCCTTCGCTGTTTTCGTAAGCAAAAATTTTGCCTTTATGAAATTTCTTTCTCTTCTGTGCCACTTGGCTCTCCTTTCATCAAATTTATTTTCTGGTTGTGTTTGCACGATTCTCGTGCCGCTTCCCTCCTTTGCATATATTTCAGTTTTTTGCACAAAAAAAGGTCCACGGCTCCCGAAGGAGCAATGGACCTAATTTCCTTTTACATGTGATGCAAAAAACTGATACCTATAGTATATCAGCTTTTGCAAAAATTGTCTACTGTATGATTAGCCAATGCAGATAATATTTTTGTTGGACATCAACCAGGCTTGCATTTGCCGGTCTTTATCCATAAGAACCATTGTTAAATCTGCGCGTTTCTCCCGAAGGAGGTATTTAAGGTAATCGGTACAGTTGATTGCCGCAAATACATAGTAATTTTTCTCTTTTTCCGGAATTGTTGGATCAATAACCTTTTCCTCTGGTGAAAGGAAAAAAGCATGACGGAAATAGAGATTGTCAACAGTGCCAGAACTCATGTATCCAAATGCAATCTGATAAGGATGTGCCTTTGTGTCAAAAATGATACGCTTTATGTTATCATAGCACTGTTTTGGCTGGATGCATGCCTTAAATGTTTCATAAAAAGATTTGCTTTGCGCAATGTCCTTTTCATAGGTAATATAATTCATTCTGTACCTCATTTATACGTGGAGAGCAGCGTCATCAGCTGCTCTTTTTCATTGGCATTTAATTTATGTTCCCCGTAACGGAGATCATCATATCCAGGTATCACAGAGAGATCAAATCCGTCTGCGTCCAGACAAAGAAGATGCTCCAGGCTTACATGGAATAATTTCATATATGCAATAAGAATCTCAAATCCCGGAATGATGCCCCCACGCTCATAAAGGCTGAGAGTGGATTGCGCGATTCCTAACAGCGATGACAGCTCTACCTGTTTCATTCGTGCATTTGTCCGCAATGTACGAAGTCGTTTTCCAATTTCCCGAGTATCGAGCGGTTCCAATTGCATTGTTTCATATCCCTTCTTTATCTGTATATTATAATTTATATTATCATATATACGAATATTTGTAAATCGTGATATTATAATTCATAATATCATAATAATAACGTGTCGCTGAGGCGATATGCCTACGCTATGGACACCAGACACTCTTATTTATCCTGTCCACCCTCCGGTATTGACACGAAGCTTTCTTGGAAATGTATGCCTAAGCCATGCGTATAGCCATTTTGTAGAGCTATTTGCTAACTTATGCGTCCCAAGAAGCTGCCAAAGGCGAATCGGATGATCGTTCCACTCAAACTCATAGAAATCACATAAGGTATAGGCACCATCTCCTGCTGCCTTTAGATGTTCCTGAAGTTTTTTATTATCCAGACAGGAAAATCGAGCTTTGTAAGTGTATGCTGAAGCCCTTTGCAGCTGCTCATACAGCTTTCTTTGCAGTTCTCAGCATATTCTCTCCAATCCGGCTCAGGGTCATCGTAATACGAAACATAACGGGCAAACTGGACACATACCTGGGAAATACTGTCGAGAAAGGACAGGCAAAGTTCCTTATACTGTTCGGGTGATATTTCTGTGTTTGCCCTGGACACATGGATCCATTCCGGTTGGATCGGTTCCGAATATGTCCACTCTTTGTATTCCTGGTAGGGGTAGTGATCAAGTTTTTCTGGATTCAGCTTTTCTGCATCAATGCGAAGCAGTACATTTTTTCCCAGAAGGATTTTCCAGTACGGAATACTCTTTTTATCAGAAAGATAGATCCGAGCCTCTTCTTCCTCAACGATTCGGCTGCGTTCGCCGATTAACGGCTTCAGCCCTTCCTGTAAAATACGTTTTGCTGTGTTCGTGTCCGTAAGGTGATATAAGTATCGCATCGTTTTTTTCTGCTCCTTTCAGTTCAGTATATAACAAAACAGGATGTTTTTGCGGCTTCAGATATGATATTGAAGTCGCTTTGCATCCTGTTGTTTTCTTATCTTGTGATATATTGCCATTGTCCGATCCCTACATGCTTCAGCAGACCTGCCTGAGCAAGCTGCTGCAACGTCTGTCGGATTTTGGCTTTCCAGTTCGGGTTGGACAGCGTCTTTTTTCTTCCTTCCAATTTCCTATAGAAAAAATTTCCGGAAAGAATCCCTTCAGAGGATCTTGCAATGCTCATGATGATATCCTTCCAGGTGGCAGATAAGCTGTCACGAATATCCAGGGAGTATTTTTTCGGAATGACATAAGAAATCTCATACCCGCTGGGCTTTTTGATCACAGCGATCATCTCGTGCTCAATCAGAGCATATGGAGATGCTGCCTGGTTCCTATATACTCTGGTGCCGGACATACAGTTATGCTGCATCTTGATGTAGGTCTGCTGCATGGTGCCAGGAATGACGAGATTCTGGTACATGGATCGGTACTGACCTTTGGAACGGATCTCTCCAATCAGGCAGACCTCATATGAGCCGGCTGGCAGCGCATTGTATGCTCGCATCATGGCATAGTTGATGGCGTTCATTCCAGTCTCAAAATCCATTTCCTGGATATCGCTTTTAGCGCATCCGATTGTATCTTTCCACATCGCTCCAGAATAATGGATTCCATTTATGGAAGGATACGGGGGATGGAGAAATACCATGTCTGCATGATAGAAGCCGTCCGGAAGGTCCATGGAGTCATCCAGGATATCCATCGTCTGAATCCCGTTCCTGGGTGGGTTGGGATTCAGATCGATGCCGGTATAAGCTACGTTCATGTCCTTGCAGACATCGTAGGTTGTCCCGGATCCGGCAAATACTTCTGCCATGTGAGAAACATGGAATTTATTGATGAAGAAAGCCGGGATCCATCCGGAGCATGAACCACGATAGCGGTTGCTTCCCCATGGTCCGCGCTCCGGGAAGACGGATGGTTCCTGTGTGGTTTTCTAACTCACGAAGGATTTCTGCTTTCGTCATGCATTCACCATACCTTTCAGATCGGCAATCAGTGCATCAAAGAGCTGATTGAGACGTTCCCGTTCATTGCCAACTGGATAAGCATGATAAGTTGTTCCGGACACCTCCTCGACGAAACGGTCAGAATGTGCCGTCAGGTAGTCGCTCCGAAGTCCTTTTTCTCTGAGCTTATCTGCGATATAGCAGTCGAACGCTCTCGCAAACATCTCACAGGTACTGCTCCAGTAGCCATGTCCGCTCTTTCTGTGAATCTGATCAAACTTATCCGATGCTACATAAAAGTCGGTAAAGGTTCCATCCTCTTTCCTCTTTAATGCGGCAAGAAGCTTTTTCCAGGATTCAGGGGCATCTGGACTGATCCGGCATTCGCTCGCAAGAAGTTCTGATGAGCCTGGTTTGGAAAAGGTTCCTGCCAGGGAGTGGTCAAGCGCATGCGCCCATTTGTGTGCCAGGCATCCGGCACCTTTCATCCGGGTCAAGTTAATCACTCTGCGCAACGGTTCATAATGTGCCGTTGCTGCTGCCACTCCGCCCTTTCCTCTGGAACCAAAAGCAATGCTCAAGGTACTGTGAAAGGTCAGATTCTTTGGATCCGTTTCCAGGATATCAGCCAGGTCCATAAGCGCATCATACGCATGGTTTAAATTCTCCTGGCGTTCCTTATCGCCTAACCAGTTTCCGAATTCTCCGCCACGGAACCCGAAGGTATCCATGAGAAGTTCGGGTGTTGCGTGGAAGCCGTTCCGGTAGTCTGTACCTTTCCGTTCCACCCAGGAAAGCTGTGGATAGTGGAATATTGTCTTGGAAGCCCGTGCTGCAGTCTTTTTCGGAGCAATATCTGCTGCCGCTCTTGCGATTTTCTCAACCGTATCTGCCGCTTCCTTTTCCGTGTAGAGATTATAGGCAATGATGTCCCTGGATCCACTGTCAACGATGATCCAGCTATTTTTTATCCAGGTCTTTTCATATTCCTCTATCTTTTCAGGATAGTAGAAATGGGTGGCATAGCCCTCATGAATCGAAAGATATTTCCGGATCGATGTCCCGCGAGTTTCTGTTTTAAACGCAACATCTTCGCCCTCATAGAAATAGATCTTCAGGCGATTCTTTATTAAAACGTAATCCGCATCCTCTTTTGCTACACCAAAGAGCGGATATGACTTTTCGCAGCACAGATCAAACGTGTTTTTCTGGATGGCTTTAAAAAATGATCTGTTGATGACCCCTTCCCATTTTTTCGGAACATCACAGTAATAGGGCGTGATCGGTACAAGGTATCCGTCCGTCTTTAACCAGGTAAGGATCTTCCTTGTTTCATTCATGGATGTGAGTTCCATCACATGATCACGGACTGCCTGGACAAATGCCACATAGCGTTCATTACGGTCTTCGCCCAGCATGGAAGAAGGATCCTTTGGCAGAGACTTACGGACCTCGTTTTTCCAGAAGGAAACGGCTTTATCCGCTCCAGCTGCGATAAGTGAGGTCCAGTCTGGCTTTTCCCAGACATTATCCTTTTTTACGAAGACTTTCTTTTCCTCGGCGGTCATCTCGTACAGGTCACTAAGACTCAATCCACGTCCCTTCCAGGTATCTTTTCTTGCTCCTCCGATTTTTTTCCCGAAGTCGTTAATCATTGTACTATTCATTGTTTATTTTTCTCCTCCTATACATATGTTGCATAATTCTATACTTTTCTATCGAAATCAAATGAAACACGTATTCCATGTGTCATTTACTAATTTCTATTAAATCATGTTCATATGCCCAAATAATTTTCTTTTTCATATAATCAGGGTTGCCTGATAAAAATCTTGTTCTTCTTGGAATATTATTCATCAAAATTCCAGCTTTACTTTCTTTTTTACGTTGTCTATCATTAAATGTTTTATCCTTAAGTGTTACATCACATCCATCTTTGATATACATTCCCATCCATAAATCAGGATATTTTTTGTTTGCATATATACACAAATAATCTTTTCCCTTTTTAAATTTAACTTCATAATACTTTAGAGAATCGTTTTCTCCATATTTCCATTCATATATTGTTTTTGTCATAAAATTACTCCTTCCAATGAAATGTTGCTTTCTACGCAAAAATAAATCCTTTTTTACTATCAAAGAAATCGAATTTTAATCGTCCTTCTTTGTTTGTGTTTTTTTGAGACGAATTTTCTTACTCATCTGCATTCTCCTTTCGTTTATGGAGGGGCGATTACATGGTAATGTCACGCCCCTCTTCATAGTTATTTCAGTTTTTTGCACAAAAAAAGGTCCACAGCTCCTGATGGAGCTATGAACCTAATTTCCCTTTACATGTGATACAAAAAAACTGATAGCTATATTATATCAGGCATTTTAGAGTTTGTCCACTGCTTTCGTAGCCAAAGCGTGGTCCCTGTATGAGCATTCAGTCGTAACGAAGAATGACGAAATAAATGGAAGAAAACAGATTTGTGTGTTATAATTCCAATGTTACCGCCTCCCAAACTGGTGACAGGAAGGAGGTGCATCAATTGTGGAAAATCTGATGTCTTTTATTGTCGCTGTCATGGCTGGTGTAGCTTGCCACTACATCATCAAATGGTTAGATGGTGACAAATAGCCGGTAACTAGCCTGTAGATGCTCAACTACATAAAACGAGAAGAAAACCCCAGGGATCACGACTCCCTGGGGTTTTCGCTTTGCATCACTGTGGATACTGATATCTTTTTTGCCTAACGGCATTATAGCATATGCGGAAATTGTTTTCAAGATACCTGGAAAGAAAATTTCATTGACCAAAGCGTGGTCCCAAAGAGATCTGTTTGACAACACGAATATTGTCATGTACAATAAACACAGAGAAGCGGTAAGTTGATCATAAGTGAAATGTGCGAATCTCAAGTGCTCAGAATTTCCCTGAACGATTCGCACCAGAAAAGGTGAAATATCCCGCGTTTTTTTATTCATCTCGTCTGTTTGGATGAGAAAATAGAATATACTTATGCGAAATGTAGTCTTTTTACATAAACGGACACTATATTTTGCGGTCGCATCCCGCAAGGGATGCGTGGATTTTAGCAGCAAATTACTCCTCTGGTGTACCCCAGATAGAGGTCGCATCCCGCAAGGGATGCGTGGATTTTAGCAATATACCGGATCCCGAATCAATAATTAACATAGTCGCATCCCGCAAGGGATGCGTGGATTTTAGCATTGTTATCTCATCAATATAGACATCCGGATCAATGTCGCATCCCGCAAGGGATGCGTGGATTTAAGCATTAAGTATGATTTCATCAATTTTGAATTTGATAGCCGCATCCCGCAAGGGATGCGTGGATTTGAGCTTTTTGTGGTTGCCATATGTGCTTTTGTGTGATGGTCGCATCCTATATGGGATGTGTGGCATCTAGTATGGTAGCGCAAATCTACTTTTGTTAAGCTATCTGTTGAAAAAAGCGCCTGATCACGCAATGATGTAGTGATCAGACGCTTTTTCGTTTTGCTAAATAGCTTTTTTTATTTTCTGCCAAACATACCTTTTAACAAAAGCAAACCGGCAAGGATGGCTGCTAAAGGCACAAAAAATTCGAAGCTCATAGGAAGACCTCCTTCTATCGATATAAATAAATTTTTATTCCTCGAAAATCATATTCTCTTATTTCTGCGTTGCGAGTACGATCATCCAGGAGTACTGCAATGAAGTCGTGCAAACCGGATTCCTCGTAATCGAAATCCAGAATGTTTGCAGCTTCCGTTGTTATGAAGCCTATTGCAGAGTATTCCAGATAATTTGCCTCAATTTCAATCGGTAAGAATTCATCTGCTTCTAACAGGGGAAGCATCTCCATGATGTCATCTCTATTTAATCCGTCACAGAAATGTTTCTCCTTCAAAACAATGTTAAATTTTTCCATATAATTCTCTCCTTTTAATTTATGCTGGTCTATATGTTACTTTGAAACAGTCCATCTAGGGTTGCAATGGCAGGACTTTAAGCATCTGAATGTACATCCCGTCATACCGTTTGGATCTTCCATCCTTTTGCCATCCAAGATTTACTAAGGTATTGATCTTATCTGCATTCCCTCGTTCTGGAATATTGGTGGAAACGTGGTATGCATAACGATCGCCATCGTTTTTTGTTCCACACGCGTATTGCGTGATAGAGGCATTTGGAAAAAATTGATATAACTCCTTTGCCGCATGCAGAACCTCTAACATATTTTTATATTCCATTGCCATACCCTGGCAGTGCTTATATGCCTCTGATTCTTCAAATGGAACGGATGGAAGTTTTTTCCTTTCCAACTCCTCCAGTCTTTTCCCTTCTTTTTTCTTCTCCGCTTCTTCCTTTTCTTTTAATAATACGGATTCATATCCATGAATTTTCATCCATTCCTCATAGCTTTTCTGGAACGATTTTTTGGAAAATCCCATGGTGACTATTGGAGAAAAAATCTGACTGCTTAATATTCCGCGCAAGTCTCCAACAGCGTCCGTGACATCCAAGATTGAATTCCCATTATAGCAGTGAGTTCCCCATCCCTGATAAATGCGTGGGAGTGGTTCTCCAATCATTTTTTCCACCTGAGCATAATCTGTGAACGACAATGAGGCGTACAGGGTACAGTTCTTTCCTGTTTTATCGTCTTTAAGTGGCGCATATCCGCGGTAGATTCTTGTCAGCGTATCCTCATTGTTTAAGATCACGGAACGAAAAGAGACGAGGCTGCCATTGTCCTCAAGCTGAATCCGTTTTACGAGATCCATTTTTGACACAAACGGATGCAATGCGATCAACGGATCTGGATTAGAGGCTCTGTCCGATTCTGGATCGGTCTCTGCAAAGTCATCTATGTATTCCGGATGCTTTGCGAGAAAGTGTTTTTGAAAAACCAGATCAAGGAATGCTTCTTTGGATGCTTTCAGTTTGTCAGCTACATAGCTGTAGAGTTTTTCACTTCCCCATTCCGCATATTCCTGTTTCATTCGATCCTTTATGTATTCTGCAAGCTGAATACGGATCTTATAGTACACTTCTCGATCCATCTGATCCTTCGTACCGATGAACTCCGGATAGTATTCCTGTTCCGGCTGCTCTTTTCCATTATCAATCTGCCACTGCTTCAGGAGCTTTCTCGGCTTTTTTATAGTCAGCAGATCGGTGAAATCCGGTTTAAATCCATCTCCGTATAATTTGACCCAGAAGGCTCCGATGCGATGAAGATGGAACTTTTCATTGTATTCTTCCGTGAGAACTTTTCCTGGATCGATCCCGCACTGATATTCGGAATGCCGGAGTGCAAGTGGACTGTTTTTCAGGATCGCCAGTTCGGTGTCAGAATGTGTCCCAATAAAATTATCGCGGAACAAGCTGTTCAGATACACAGGCTCGGCATTCAGGATTTTATTCTCATAGCTATTTCTTAATATGAGCATGCAGATCAAGAGAGGCTGGTATGCAGCTGCTCCCATCTGGGAAAACTCCAGTTTCTCGTCATCAATAAAATACTTGGATGCATATCCCTTGCAATCGTGCTCCCCGTATGAAAAAACGAACTCATATGGAAAAATCGAATCTGCGTGGTCTTCTGTCCAGCGTCCATTTCTACTGTACTGATGCTGTCCGATATATTTCTCCGGGACCCGATCGCTCAGGGAAAAGAGGTTCCCGTTGCTTTTGAAGACAAAAGCAAAATATCCATCTGCCGTGTTCTGCTGCCGGATATAGCAGAGATAAATGGCATCCGGCATCTGCTCCAGATGCAAAATGGCATCTGCCATCCGTTCGAATACCAATATACGAGGAGTAAACTTCTCGATCTTTGCAACCGGTCTTCCGGATGTCTGGTACAGATCCAGGCGCAGCTTTTTCAGATCATCAGATACCTGCATAATGGTAGAGATGAACTCATCCTCTTCCATTCCACTGTTTCGATCACCAATCAGTTTCATCTTGGAGACCTGCTGGATCAAGGTGTTCATGTCATCGATATAGCCGGTAACCGCCTGTTTATATGCATCAGAATTGAAGTCACGATACATATTTAAAATCCGCTGCAACTCGTCCATATATTCTGGATCATCACCTGCCATAGCAAAGATCAGACTTCCCAGATCGACCCGCTTTTTCAAGCTGTTTAAAAATTCCCGCTTTGCATACATGACAGCGAGAACACCGCTGGGATCATACTCGGAGATAAGCATCTCCATTACTTTTCCAGCCCGATGAAATTCGTAGTTATCGGACAGAAGGTTGAATCTTTTCTGATCCGGATCGTACTTGGCGTATTCTGCAAAGTGGTTCAGGATGTCGTTTAAAGTTTTATCAATTGTCATTATTATTCTCCTTTTGATGTAAGGCTGGATATCTGATCCAGCCTTTGATGTTGTAGTTTTGGGTCGATCATGGAGCCGATCCAAAGTCTGAGTGTTTCGAGCACGTTTTTTCTGTGATCACAGAAGGAAATAATACAGTTGTGACATGTATTGATTACAGAAATCTTACTCTTCTTTTTTGGTTGCGTGTTTGACGCTGCTACCCTCCTTTCATAATGATTCCAGTTATGAACAAAAAAAGGTCCACAATCTCCCAAAGACTGTGAACCCAATATCCATGAACAAAAAAATTTCTAATAACTGTTATCGCTATTATAGCAGACGATGGTTCCATTGTCTACTCTTTTGTTCTTGGATGTTTATCAGATCATGTTCATCGGATATATGTGATTGCGAAAAAATAGTTGGATTTTTGGAATATTGACATTTCACGAAAAGTAGAATATGATGTAGGCAGCTAAGAAATGTGACGATTTCCACGCGACAAAACGAAAACCCCAGAGGGGGGCTACCTCTGGGGTTTTCTTGTTCGTTAGGCGAACTACTCCTTTTAGGCTGTCACTGCCTACTTATCTCCGTCCAGCCATTTGCATATGTAGGAACTGACTACTCCGGCGATAACAGAGATAAGAAACGTGACGATATTGTCTCTCACACGACCGGACCTCCTTCCTGCTGGAGGTCCGGAATGCTTTATATCATGATACATTCTTTGGCAATATTCTACCAGGCACTCTGTTTTCCAGCGCATTTCTAACGAAAAATCATCAAAGATTCCCAACCACAAAAAAGCTGAAAAACCCTTATTTTGCTTGACTTTTTTGAAAATATCAATTATAATAATATATGTAAATAGATATATTCTTACCATCAATCAAAAGAGGTCGTTACCATGAAGTCTATGTATACTTATCTGGATCTGTATGATGAATTGCAGGAGCTTACAGAGGAAGAAAAGAACTGGTTTTTTACAACATGCCAGGACTGTCTGAAAGCACTTGGAGTTGAGATCCCGGTCTATGCACTCCGGCATGACCTGCTCACGGGCAAAAGTAAGGATGCTTTGGGAATCTGTTGGAAGATGGCGGATTCGGTTACTGCGGCTCCGAAAGAAGCGTATATCACCATTGACACATACTTTATCCATGAATGCTATGAGGCAAAGTTCCACGGTAGATGGAATCTCTCGTTTGAGACATCGGAGTCGGTGATCGCGCATGAAGTCGCACATCTTGCTGTATGGCGGCATGGGAAGAAACACCGGGAGCTGACGGCTCGTTACTGCGCAGCCATTGATGCTTCCAGGCGGGCTTCGTAGGAGGAGCAGCCGTTTCACAAGGATTCAAGAAGTCTCTGATCATGGCATATCGAAATAACATTTCTGTTCAAATCTCCCAACAATCTCCTTTTTCTCCCAAATTACCCCTTGTTTTGGGAGAAAGAGTATACTGGTTGGGAGAAACATGCTGCAGGTTTGTACAAAGAGGATCACCAGATGAAGTTTGAGCACATTGTCAGAAACCGGGTATGCTGCTTGAGAAGAATGCGAGACTACATGGAAAAGGACCGGGAAAGAACTGAAAAAAATGGAGGTATCATTCCAAAATGATCGAAAAAGACAGGAAAATTATCAGTCTTGATGAGGCGGTTGCGGATGCAAACGAAAAAAGTAGAAACAGACTGGTAGACGAATCATACGTTGAGGAAGTCATTCAGAAGGTAGAACTTGTCAAAAAGCGGTTCCGGCAGGAATCCGAATGCCAGTCATCTGGAGTTATCCCGCAGGAGAAGTGGGAAAGCCTTAATCAGATCCTGGATTTCCTTGACTGGCTGGAAGACGGCTATGATCCTACGAGAGCGATATCGACCATCTGTGCCAGACAGTTCATGCAGCGGCTTTTAAAATGCTGCCAGGTGGATCTGTTTACATACTTTGAAAATGTAGATGTGAGAGCGGAAATTGCATACGATAAAGCAGTGTGGGAGAGTCTGAAAAGCCGTGTTGTGCTCTGGAATGAAAGTAATTTCATGCAGAAGGTTGTCGCTGCATTTGAAAATAAGGTCTATCCGAGCGCATTTAATGAGAATTGCATGAAACAGTTCCCGCTGCTTTATGTACACTCTGTCGCGGAAGCGGCAGAGAGTCTGAATAAATGCCGGACAGACGTATATATCAAAAAAGGACCGATCGGAAAGCTGATTCGGCTGAATCCGAAGATCCTGATCTTCACTCGCATGTCGGAATGCCTTTTATATCTGGAAAAGCAGGTCGATGGAGTTTATGTATGCTATATTACCCAGCACGAAGAAAATCTTGCCGCACTCAGCTACTTTTCCATCTTCGTAAAAAGCAATGGAACTCTGGTATCAGTTCATAATCGTGAGGATGTGCCGGAATTTGGATATGGAGCACCTAATGGCTGGCTTTCCTACTGTTCCGATTATACGCTTGGATTTCCCCATAGGGCGGTTTATGGGTTCCTGTATAAAGATGGAAATATAGCACCAAAAGAAGGACTTGAAATGGATTTTGAGAGTCTGGAACCGGACGAAGCCTTCTCTCTTATGGTACATATGTATCTGGTAAAGACGAAATATGAAGGGAAAGAGGTAGATCAGGAACCAATCTATATCAATTCCCTTATGAGGGATAACTATCTTGCAGAACATGATCCTGCTGCCCTTTCGGAAGCAGAAAAAAGTGAGATCTTTGCTTGGAACCAGACTTATAAGTGTGGCATTGATCCTAAAGTGGCGGTAAGCACATCGGAATATAATGATCGGTTTGGAATGGATCACCGGGGAGATTTCTGGATGAATCTCTACGGCAGTGACTATGTTCCGGATGCAGATTATGTACAGTCTGCACTTCGCCCTTTTGAGTACAGAGGAAAGGATCTCTGGCTGTACGCGGAGTGCATCGGACCGGCAGAGAGAATGGATCGGGAAGTATATCGTGTGATCAGAAAACACCTGGCGGAAGATATAGACCGCAAGATACAGTCTGAATATCGGTCTCACCAGAATGAGAGTATTAAGGTGTTCTGGCAGCGGCTTTTAAGGAGTCGGAAGGAACGTGTGCTTGACTGGATCTGCAAAGCGGAGTATGCAAAGAAGCATCTGTGGATCCCAGGGATAGACAACGCTGCGGAAAAGAACATCCTGGAACATATTGAGGGGAAGTATAAGCCGAAGGAAGTAGACGAGGTATTAAATCGCAATATTTCCGAGAGCTTAACGAGAAAAGGAGTTTTCAGTGAGACGATCGATGATCTGACTGGTACAAAATGCACCATCTTTTATCAGATTCGATTTGAAGACTGGAAAGAGATGGAAGCAGTTTACGGGGAAGATCTTCCACTTGTCCTGAAGGGATATCGTTCTCCTAGACTGGGAAAATCAGATAGCCCTGATGCTGAAGTGACAGACGCAGTTGGAGACCTGGTATCTCCGATCAATGGACAGGATCTTTCCATGTGCCTGGGATTCAGTAAAAACGGGTTCAAGGCAGTGTACAAAGACTGGTTAAATGAACATGGATATGCGGATGGTCGCAGATCGACCAGATAGCAAAAGCCAAAGCAGAATAAGGGCAGGTGGATAACAGAAGGATCCATCTGCTCTTTTTAAGTGCAAGCTGAAAAGAAAAGGAAAGAAGTCAGAAATACTGCTGCCTCTCTCCTCTTCCAGCCTTAGTAATATTTCGTTTCACCTATCGCGAAAATGGTGGGTGTTCTACTCATGCATTATGTAACTCTTGTAGACGCGGTTTTTCCCCAATTTTTCATCTATCGTATACAGATCTATGTAGGAAGTGTACAATTTCTACTCCGCGTGGCGGCTTGTAATCCGCTGGCTTTCTTGGGTCTACTCATAGTACCGATTGTTTTCGGCGGCAGATATGTCTCCATTCTGAAAAGTCAGTAAATGGCATTATATGGTGAACGCAAGAATTTCACACTATTTTACTGTAAATGATGTAAAATAATCATCAAGACTGGTCTTAGCCATTGTAGGAGGATGATTATGAAAATTAACACCTATTATCGATTTTGTGAATTATGCTTTCATTATGGGAGAAATTGGGATAAGCTCGCTACAGATAAGGAGCATGCGATAGAATTTGGACATCGCTACGTCAATCAAGAGCCGGAAATATTTCAGAAAGGGACCTTGCACCGAACAATGGAGTATGTGATTGCACACTGCGCAGAAAGCATCAATGAGCGTTTGAGACAGGAGGAGAAAGCAGATATTGATCAACAAGTTGCTGATATGATAGCCGCCCACTCATGTAAAAGAGACCTGATCTTATATCGGGGCGTATGTGATGGAGTGTTTCAGGGCATGATGAAAAATGCGAAGGATGTTCCAGACTGTGATCTGTATGAGAAAGGGTTCCTGTGTACGTCTTTGGTAAAAGGCTGTGAATATGCGTATGCTACCAGGCTTCGGATCTTTGTTCCTCAAGGATCCAATGTTGTATATCTTGGAAATGTAAATGATGAGCAGGAGAATTATGAGGTCGTAGTCCAGAAAGGCGCGAAATTAAAGATCCTCTCAAAGGATCAACAATATCTAAACTGTCTCCTTATTGGCACATGGGAGAAGTGATGGTATGAATGTCATGCTTTTATCTACGAGAGCGTTGTAAAAATGTTTGCAAAGTATGACATAGGAAATAGCAAAAATGCATGAAAATCCTCCTGCTGCCGCTCTGAAACGCTTAGGACTCAGAATTATTGGCACGGGTTTGATAAACATAATCCCCTGATCGATATCTTGGAAAAACTCCAGAGTCTACCGAACAGGGGACTTTTTGTGAGGATAAGCTTTCCGTGGGATGGCTTCCGGAGGCAGCAGGAGGATCCCAGCATCTGCATAATCAATGAGAACATTTTTTTTGCGGAATGTTTTAGTCAATTCCATCATCGAAATCGTCTTCATCCTTAGCGGTCATAAAGAAACAAGCACTTAGGGTTGTCAGAACGATTGGGAACCAATCCAAAATGAAATCCCAAGCTACTTCCAGAAAAAGAATGATTTCTTGTTTGAGTCTATAGCTGTCAAATTTTTTATCCATGTAAAAATGTTGCGCGGGGGACTCTGATCTCTATGAATCGAGAGTGGAATGCGCTCTCCTTTCTGTGAAAATTTTGCAAGTGACCGAGTTATATCGGGATGGCGATCCATTCCGGAGGCTGGCATCATTAGAACATGTCCAGGATGATGTGAAATGGATCGATCGTTTCTGCTGTGATCACAAAGGTTCCTGCTGCCGGGACTTCTTTTTCCTTGCACATGACGCGAAGGGGATTTTCAGTATAGATGACAGGCGTTCCGGGAGGCAGCAGGAGTACTCCTTCGTCCGTACACAGCTCAAATGTATAGGTGTTTTTGATCCTGCGCACCTTCACACCGACTCTCTCGGTGGAAAGATTGCGCAGATGCCCTTTTAATGGTGCTGACATGACTTTACCTCTTTTATTATTGTTGGAACGAAACAGGAATCTCAAAAATTCTCAAAGAAAAAGGTAATCGGTACATCGTGTTCTTTGATCAATCCATACTTTAGTGCCAACCGGTAGTTGAACTCTTTCTTTAGGTTCGCCCATAAGACGGAGCGGATCCGATCCCGGAATACTTCCAACGGCAGTGTAGATTTGTAAAAATTACATTGCCGGCAGGCTGGCATAAGATTTTCGACCGAATACATCTCCTCTTCTGCCATGGACTGGTGAAGGTCTGTGTGCACATAGACCGAGTGTAAATGATCCACCTGCATGTCTTTATATGCAAGATCGCATCCGCAGTAAGCGCATCGATGACCAAACTTCTCATAAACTTCCAGTCTGATCTTTTTTGGTATTGTTTTGTGCTGTGACATTGCTGCCTCCGATTGTTTGTTTCTCACACCGTGCGATGGATAGCTGCACTGTACATGGACGAATCCCGCAAGGAATGAGTCACAAAGAAATATATGTATTTGTTTATATTATGATATATTATATTGGATAAAGAGTCAAGGGAAAGGAGAAAACAGGGGATTGCATAAGAATGTGTGAAGTGACGGTTGCGCTTGTCCGTGAATAAGTTCGGATGTCAAGACTTGCCGGGCAGCAGTCATTAGAGGGAAGGAGCAGGAATAGAGGTTTCGCGAAATACGCACTGATTGCGGTAATGTTATTTTGCATTCGATAAGCGTAAAAGCCTGGTGAATGCTGAAATCCACACATTTTGTAAAAATGTGAAATTGAAAAGTATGTATGCTCTGACCTCTGACAGAGCATACATAAAAGACACCTGATGATCTTGGAAGTATCCCAACTTGAATCCACGCATTTACTGGAAATGCGATAGCAGACCCAATGAAACGAGTAAAAGCTTATTGAGCCTGCTGTATTTATATCTATTCGTGATATGTGCTGCTTCATCCGTCTGAATCCTGCCGAACATATGCCTGTGACATCCGTGCAACAATCATATCATTTGTATAGGCTGGATGTCAAATGGCAATGTGGGGGAAGATCGAGATGAGAATATAGTCAAGACAGCAGATGTCTTCTGTTGCCTTGGATGTTTGGAAATAAATGGGAGCCAAAAGTACTAGAATCCACGCATCCCTTGCGGGATGCGACACTGTTTCGGATTATTCAAAATATTATAGATATTGCTAAAATCCACGCATCCCTTGCGGAATGCGACAAGATCTTCCCCATCCGTCCGGTAAATAACGGACTGCTAAAATCCACGCATCCCTTGCGAGATGCGACAATATCTCCTGCTGCAATTTGAGTTTTTCCTGTGCTAAAATCCACGCATCCCTTGCGGGATGCGACCGCTATTTTTCCATTCACGTTTGTAAAATAAGTCGCTAAAATCCACGCATCCCTTGCGGGATGCGACTATTTCCAATTCAAATACCACCGGATATAATCCTGCTAAAATCCACGCATCCCTTGCGGGATGTGACAAATTGCTTTTTTGCAGGAGGTGGTTGCTATGAATGCTAAAATCCACGCATCCCTTGCGAGATGCGACCCGCCTGCATATCCGTTTTTGCTGTAAATAAAATTGCTAAAATCCACGCATCCCTTGCGGGATGCGACTATTTGCAAACAAATGTAACTGGAAGGCGTTTACGCTAAAATCCACGCATCCCTTGCGGGATGCGACGGTGGTCCGCCGCTATTTTTCTATTCTGTATCGTCGCTAAAATCCACGCATCCCTTGCGGGATGCGACCGCAAAATATAGTGTACATTTATGTAAAAAGACTACATTTCGCATAAGTATATTCTATTTTCTCATCCAAACAGACGAGATGAATAAATAAGCGGTTGAATCTCTCATTTTTATGGTGCGAATCTCCCGGAAAAACCCTGAGCACTTGAGATTCGCACGATTCACTTGTGATCAACTTCCCGGTCCGTTGCATTTATTGTACAGGACAGCACCTATGATGTCAAATGGATCTACGTTTTCCTCCGGATTCCTCCAGATTTATCCCCTCGTGGAAAGAGCTTGCAGGAAGTAATCCTATTTGTTTGAAGGCTGGAGTTGGTTCTTTACAAAGAATAACCACTGTAATCCTCTGTTTGCCGCGTACAGAAGCGTGGACAGTAAAATCTATAACCATGCAGGGAAAATTGTCTCTACGGCTTCTCAAACGGGATTTGAGATGATTGCCTGATCGCGTCAGGTCTACGCTTTTTGATTCTGTTGAGACTGGTGAGAAGGTGATTGTCCAGGCTGGTTTTTTTTGCTCCTGCTGTCCGCGGCTGTACCAGTTTCAATGCTGATCTTCTGCTGCCCTGTTCACGTACCTGGCGATTCCTTCCTGTGATCGCTCCCGTTTTGTCCTGCTGCCGATGCAACCTGGTATTTGGACCTTCCGATATGACATGCAAGAACTCCCAGGAGAGCCTAAAAAGCCCCCTGGGAGTTCTTATTATGCTGGGATCCGTTCGTTTCTTAACGGGTCCATACGATATCGCAGTTGATCTGGTAGTTCTCATCGTTTTTTCCGGTAATGCGGACGATGACCTTGTCTCCGACTAACGGAAGTGCGGTGGAGTTTGCGTTAAAGCGGATAAATGCAGATCTCTTGTTGGCAATCTTGCAGAAGATTCCGCGATCGTTTACGTATGTGATCTCTGCAGAGACCTTATCCCCCAGTTCGAAATCGTTGTAGTAACGCTTATCTGGATTTTCTTCGCAGAGTTTGACACTTAAAGCCACACCAAGCTGTTTCGGGCGTAATCCTCTCTTCCCGAGAGCTTCATCATCCACATAGGTGTTTCCCTCTGCATCTGTGAATACACGCTTGATTCCGGTAACCATAAGACGGATCGGATCTCCAGGCTTATACGGAACCTCTTCGTATGTACGGGTTGTCTTTGAAGCGACACGGCGTAACGGCGCATCCCTTAAGTCGCTGTAACGGATCCAGGATACATCATTGACATCGATGACCTTCTCAACGCCAAGGGCATCCACACAGATCGCAGCTCGGTCTACATACTGGACAATGCCGAGGACCGGAGTGCCGACATTGATGGTATATTTATTGTCACGCGTTCTCTCGAACCATTTGGAGCGGGAGATCTTTGCCATGGCTTCTGTTCTTGAAGCAATAACTTCACCAGTCTCCTCATCCAGTTTCTTTACGACAAAGTATACCTGTGCATCCGTTCTCTTATTGATCATGAGATCCATGTAGTTTAACTTGTCTGCCGGAGTCTCACCACGAACTTCCGACATACGCTCCTTCGGAATGAAGTCTGTGAACGGGATCTTGATCTTGAAGTAGTTATCATCATCCATCGTGATGATGGCAGTCGGCATACCAGGCTTTCCTTCCTCTCTGCTTCTTACGGCAGCTTTGAAGACGGTTCCTTTCTGCACGCTTCCGCTGAGGAGGGATGCGCTCAGTTTCTGATAGGTCTCCCAACGGATGTCCTCATCAGTGATGAGATCTTCCAGATCAGCATCGTCCATGGCGATGGTCGCGTTTCTGTCATCGTTATATAAGCCGCGCTTCTTCGCTTTGGATGCGGTGATCTTCTGGCGTTCATCCATTGCCTTTAAAAAGTCTGCTGCCTGATTCTGGGCTTCTGCATCCAGGTTCCCGATGACGAAATCATCATCTGTCTCTCCGGACATGCTCTGTAAGGACTCCTGGTCTGCGTCTGCAAGTGCATTAACAAGTTCTTCTTTTTTTCTTCTCGGCATAATCGGTACCTCTCTTTTTTTATTTTTCTCCACATTATTTGATTGCTCTCCATAGAGGGCATCACACGATCGTTAGATAGCGGGTGTTCAATCCGGATGCTTATGGAGGGTGGATGAAATCAGTATGATATGAAATCATGAGGATGCTCCTTTCGGTTTTTGTGATGGTTATGGCGCTGTGTTTCGATTCTGCGTATCGATTCTGTGCTTCGGTTGGAATGTGGTGCTTATGGTACGGTTATTTGGATGGCAATCGCCAGGGGCGGATGAGGTCCAGCCTGGAATGATTGGGACTGGATCCTGGGAAAGTGATCCCTGGAATGCATCTTTTCCGTGCCGGGAGCCTGGGAGCGTTTTCTTTGCTTCATGCTTCTTGATATAAAGGAGCAGCAAAACGGACAGACAGGCTTTCTTAGGCAGCAGGACGCGAATCCCGTTCCGGGATCGGAGAGGGTCCTGCTGCCTCACGGCTCCGATCGGGAGTGGGTCTCTTTGTCTTGCCTGGCATCGATGAAGATCCTGGCTGCAGGTTTCATAAGTGTGCGGCTGTGACCGGATGCTTCGGAGTACACTGCTCTCCGGCTGGTCCGGGAGAACGCATCTGCTTTCCAGGTGCATTCTCCTTTTTTTGTCTTCCTTTCCTACTCATCGGATGGCGTGATCTTCTTTAATCCCTTTTTGTGGGTGTCACCCTTCCGCTTGATCCCTACCTCATGCTGGATGGCTGGGGATGCAGCTTCCGCACTCTTTTCAAGAGAGGAGGAAGGGGATGCGGCATGGATGTCAAACACCCGGAAATTGGTCTTCGTAATGGGGTGCGGCGGAATGGGCGGCTGTTCCCGGCTTGGATCCGCGCTCAGAGCTGTAAAGCGGTTTCCGGTTCCATTCTGGTCTGTTCCCTGGCTGGATGGTCCGAAAAGGTCTGCGGGGGCGGATAAAGGCTTTCCGGATCCGGACGGGGCTGCAGGTCTGGTATCAGGTGCGGAAACCGATCTGGTGTTGGATCCGTTTCCATTTCCGCGTTCACATCGATCGCCTGATCCGGCAGCAGGTGTGTCCGGAGATCGATGTTCCTGGATGATAGAATCTGTGGTCTCCCGCTCCAGATTCGGATGCACAGGCCTTAGGGAGCGGGAGGAGGCTTTTGCCCCGCTACGATTTGATCCAGTCTGCTGCCCTTCAGCCCGATGCTCTTTTGGCTGCTCCTCTACGGATGCCTTATCCTTCGCTTCTGTTGTCCGGTCTTCTGCTGCCGGATCAACTCCTTCTCTTATTGCATGCTCATCTTCTTGTGCGCTTGTCTCTGCCGCTCCTTTATGTTCCACGTCCGGATGCCTGGACAGTCCGGATGCTTCTGATCCTGCTTCTGTATCCGGAGCTATATCTGCATCTGTAAGAGGAATAACACTTCCCGGATTCGGCGCTGCCTCTGTTTCACATCCGGACTCCTGTCCTGGATCGTGGTCTTTGCCGTTTAAGGCGGTGGTCTGGTCCATGGGGGGTGTGTTTATCGGTACAGCCTCTTTCGCGGGAGAAGGATCCGACTGATCGCTCGGATCGTTTCTATGGGAATCCAGTCCATTTGTGCTCTCTGCATTCTCAGGGAGCGGAGCAGATGGATTTGCGGATTCCCGGGAAGAGATCTCTGCATCTGCGGCATATCCGGCGATCTGGGATGCTGATCCGGATGGTGTGACTCCTGTAGCGGAAGCATTGGAGGTTTCTCCTGTGATGTTAGGCGAAGGTCCAGGATCATTCTTGGAAGCAGGACTCGCAGTCTGCGTAACCTTACCTGCTTCTTTCTTTTGCTCTTTTTGCTTTTTCTGGTTCTCTTCCGCTTCCTCGATTTCCGCTTTCAGATCAACCTTCTTAAAGGTCCGTTTAGGACGCTGGGAGCGGCGGGGGGAGCTGTTCCCGGCTCCGAATGCTCCCATACCGGGATCCCCTGTACCGGATGCGGCATAAGGATTCGCGGGAGTGTCTGCTCCGGATAGGAAAGGTCTGTTGCCGGTTCCCGTAATTCCGTCAGCTCTTCCGTTATTCTGGGAAACCGCCTGGGACGGATTTGCCGGTCCGGCAGCAGAAGCAGAAACAGAACTTCTCATGGATTCGACTGTCTGCGGGGAAGCGGCGGGGGAAGCCTGTCCTGGATTGCCACTTCCGATGTTGTCTGATCCTCTGTGCGCGATGCCATTGTGGTCTCCTGTATTTGGCATTCCATTCCTTCCGGTGCCTGGTGTTCCAAAAGAGCCGGCTTCCACGGACTGCCCGTATGCATATCCGGATGCAAGCGGCGGCATAGTCGGAAGCGGGGGTGCCGGATGTTTGGTGTTTCCTGCGTCTGCCGGAGCGGTGCCGGATGATGCGAAGGTGCCGGGAGCGGTGAACGAGGCAGCGGGAGTTACGGTTGAACTGTATGAGTCATATGATTCATATGGTTCGGATGAAGCAGACGATGAATCGGATGATGAGGCAGCAGGTCTCTTTGTTCCCAGGCTCTCATCCTGCTGGTCCCTTTCGTATCCCTGTTGCGCACTGCCCGTATTTTCCTGGGTAAAGAATTCTGCATTTGCATTTTCCTGCGTGTACCCGTCTGCCGGAGTGGCTGTGTTCCGAATGTTACTTTCATTGGCGGCTTCCTGTTCCTGCCGGATCCGCTCCATATAGATATCCCGGTATGTCGGAAAGATATCCGGACGGTTTTCTGCAAGGTAGGTCATAAAGTCGTAGGTCCGGTCTGCGTTACGATCCGAAAGGTATTGTGCCATTTGCCGGGTTGCAAGCATCTCCTGTATAAGCGGTGCCAGCTCATTATCGGTAAACTCAAGCGGATATCCCTCATTTTCCCGTCTCCAGACCGGGATATGGAAGACCGCATTAAGCTCCACGATCTCTTTGGAGTACGGATGCTCGGTATGGACGAACTTTAAAACTTTAAGCGGTCGGTTCGACTTTAGAAGAACAATGGCTTCATCCAGTGGGAGTCGCATAAATTCATCGACCGTCATGACCGGACGTTTTGTTTCAGACTCGGTCACTGTATTGGTCGGATAAAAGCGGTTCCCGGTTGGGGAAAAGATACTCTCTTCCTTTCGGATTCCCTTTGATACAGCAGTGAGTTCTCCGATACGATTCAAAAAGAATTTGGCAGTCTCTTCTGAATCGTTTCCTCCGAGATATACTCCGATATCACAGTTGGAAAGAATGGTCTGCCACTCATGCTTCTCATACTTATCCATGACCTGCCCGATGTTCTGAAAGATGATGGTGATCAGAATCTGCCGGGAACGAAGTGTGGCAAACTTACGGGACAGATCCAGAATCGTACCGATGGATGGAAACTCATCCATTACCAGGTGAACCGGAACCTTAGTCTTTCGCTCATCTGTAGAATCCGCGTAGGCAACGATCTTAATGAAGAACATACAGAAGAAAAGGCTTGATATGAAATCAAAGGTTCTCTCCTGGTCGGACATGATGATAAAGTATGCGCATTTGCTTCTTCCAGGTTCAACGAGATCAATCTCATCCCTGGAGATGATCTGCTGGACGGAGTTGAGCTGGAGAATTTGAAGTCTCTGCTTAAGTCCGAGTTTGGCACTGGACTGAATCTCCTCTTTGGAGTCCAGGAAATCACTGATCTGGATTCTGGCAGGATGTGTCGGGTCGAGGTTTCTGAATTTACGCTCCAGCTCCGACAGACGATTGTTGATGATGAAATTATAGGCTCCTCCCAGAGTCGGCTCTGTAAGTCCCGTGTGATCGTACATAACATACAGGATGGCAGCAGTCAGAAGTCCGGTTTGCTGATCCTTCCAGAATCCTGCTTCTTTTTCATCGGATGTGTTTGCCATGATGACGGCAACCAATGTCATGACATTTTTTACTTCTACATCCTGGTTCCCGTTATCATCCCGGCAGCATTTTACAAAATCAATGGCATCCGAATTGATGAAGTTGACCAGGTTCAAGACTTTCACATTATAGCCGTGTTTTTTACACATTGCTGCAAGCATTCCATAGATCTCGCCCTTTGGGTCCGTCACCATGAAAGACTCATTGGCTTTGAGATACTGGTAAAGGTCGTTCATTACCTGCGTGGTTGTCTTTCTGGCACCGGATCCACCACAGACATATTTATGTCCGTTGAGGAACAGGTTCTCGCGGGGGGAAAGGATCAACCCAGTGTCGGGATCTTTTCCAAGGATCATGCCATTCGTATTTTCGATGGTATCCATGTACAATGCGTTTTGCTTATCTTCGGCTTTCATGAATCCACCAGTACCCATGGTTCCTTTTTCGGATATTTGGAAATTCCGTTCATTATCGTAGAGGTTATCTTTCATATTCGTGAACAGAACGAGGATGACGATATTCAGCAGCAGGAATATTCCAAAGGTCAAGGGAAACATGGTAATTGCATGCCATAAAATCATAAACGGATTTTTGGTTATACGTTTTGTTACGCCAGTAATGAAATCTCTTGATGCTCCTAATTGCCCGATCAGGATGATTGAAATGGCAGCAGTCACAATCAGTTGTAAATGGAACTGCTTTTTATTTTTTAAACAGTAATACTTTATACGTTCAAGCGTTTTTGAAAACCCATTGTTATTCATTTCCAGTCTCCTCCTTTTTTTCAAACTGGTCATATACTCCATAAAACGCGTTTACGACATCTTCAAAAGGATAGGAAATAATATCCATCCCCTGTGGTGCAACTGACTCTACAATTTCTTTCTGGAAGTCGTAACAGATGATTTTGAATTTCCCATAATCATCTGGAGAAATAGACATTTCGGTAAAACGCTTCAAACGTCCAATATCACCATCCATGAACACCAGGCAATAATAGCCATCTCTTGTTGCTGCGTCACAGGCAATAGAAAGCTTTATCTCTGGTTGTGCAAGATCTTCTTTTTCAAAGAATAATCCCGTTAGATAATAATGCCATTTCCTGTGACACATAATATTGAGCATTATCTGTCCCTGTCTTGAAAGCGGGAGATAAAAGGTATGCTCATAATAATCATTGATGTCCACTTTGTTTCTACTGGAAATGTTGTCACAGCCTCTTAAATCAATTTTCCCTTTTATAAAATCATTTATGTAACATAGATTTCTTGATAAGATGATTGCGCTTTTCCCATACCATTCCGCGTAGTTATTGCCCCATGGAATCATTCTCTTTTGATATTGCTCATTGAAGTCAATTGCTGTTTTTTCGGCAGGTCGAATCCATCCCATTTTAATAGAACCCATGTTGTATATGTTATACATTCCACCAGCACTTACGAGTGTTCCATGAAACCTGGCTCCCTTTCCTTTATCCTCTTTAATAGTGATTGCTTCTCGGGCTTCTCTGCTTGTTATAAAATATGGTAAACAGGATGCAGTTTGTTCTAAGGCTTTTTCACAATCCGGTTTTGGTTTTAAATCTGGAGTCACATTTATTCCGGCTTCTAACATCATAATTATTATTTCAGCTATTCGATCTTTCCTTTCCAAGCGGCTAAGTCCATTTTCATGTATATCCGGTTTATATTCTGCTCCACCATCAAATAGTTCATCAGCAAACTCACCTTTTCGTTTATTAAACATTTTAAAACGAATTCGCTTGATATCATAAGCAGTTGCTGTTGTGATGATTCCCGCATTTTTTAATTCTGATATGCTGTTCTTTTTCCTTGTGTCACTTTCACGACATAAATCCAATGATTTATATGGATATTCACCCGCCAGCATCATCGCAACAAGCAATTTGTATTTAAACGACCCGTACTCTACTTTCATCGCTACCCTCTTTAATTCACAATTTATCAAATGCAAGATAATCCAAATCCTACATGAAATCTTTCACAATGTTCTTTATGCAAAAATAATGCACCACTACATAAATCAACCATGATTTTTGGTCATTTAATTGTCGTAAATTCCTTATAAAATCTGAATTTTCTCGAATTTTCCACCCCGGTAAAAAAATGTGGATAACTCAGTCGGAAAAATACCGGGTTTTCAACATCGGAAAATGGTGCATTATTTTTGAATTTTTGGAAGAAGATTAGGATCGGATTCTGATGAATCGGTCACTTCTCTTCTTCGCTCCCATTCCGGAATTTTCTCAGTTAAAAATTCTCCGAGATGACTGGTTGGAACAAGATAAATAATCGTATGATCCGAGTCATCCACGATGGAATTTTGAAATAAACATGTACGCAACGGACCGTCATCGATGAAAAAATAATTATTTAATGCATCGATGATCCATTTTAAATCAATGTTATCGTGATCTTTTCGCACCAGGTTCACATGCTCTTTTTTATAGCAATGAAGAAAAATCATGGTGATATTTTGGGAAGTATACTGGGACGGAATAGTCATTCCATTTAGCGCCTCTTTTAATGATAAATCATAGTAATGAGTCTTTGTACCAGCCCTCCGCTTTCGCATTAAAATTGGAAAATCAAACTTTATATAAGTATCAGTCATTTTTACTGATGTCGGGGAAATGAATAATCTATCTGTGCTTAATTGATCCGAATTTGGAGCATCATCTTTTATTGCATATGACAATAATCGGATGTTATTCAGAGCTTTTTCCAAAAGATTTGCAGACCAGGATAAATCATCAATTTCATATATTCCTTTATTCATGGCAACCTTTAAAATGGAGGATGCGCGTTGAATAAAAGTTATAATTTCCTCAACAAGAGTATTCGAAAATTCAGCATCCCTATCGTGCATATTAAGGATATTTGGGAGGCTATGACTACCGGAGTGATAACGCTGCTTCCATGAGTTAAAAACAACAAAATTTTTGCCGGAGTTTTCTTCTTCCATAGGCTTATTCCTCGTCTTTGTAATAATCGATTTTGCATACTTTCTTTGCTTCATAGTTCATTTCTGAATAGGGCATATCGTTTACAATAGCGAACATATGCGGAGCATTTAATGGTGGAAGATCGTCTACGATGTCTGTATTTTGTACCACCAAAATATACTCATGCAATCCATTTGAACCACCCATGGTTTCAGCTTCATACTGGCGATTTAGGAAAATAATGCTTTCTGCGCTGGAACTGTTAATTGGCACAATTTCATATAAAGTGTCATTTTTTATAAAGGCAATTAAGGCTGGTTTCGTGCATCTTGTGAAGTAAAAATCGTTCATATTTGGGAGGCTACTTCCCTTTAAATCAAGCATAATCCACAAGCAATTCATCATATCATAGTCGAATTTGATGGCAGGATTCAGAGTGTAATAACGCTCATCTTTTCGAAATAAAACTCTTTGCTGACACATTGTATTTAACAGTTTATCAATCGTTTCATAATGCTTATCAAGGAACATTAAATACGCTTGTTCCTTCGTAAAACAGCCACAAATTCGCGCATATTCACGAATTGTTTCTGCTAATTGGTTCTGATATGCAGATCTTCCAATGTTATACATGACATAACTCCTTCGTATTACGTTATAATTTGACTTTATTATGTATTATCTCTAACGATGCAAGTATAAATTTATCTACCATGTAATAATCAATAAATAATACGCATTACAGAAATATGATGTGTGATATAAAATCAAACGTATATGTATTATAAATATTAAGCCAGTGTCCCATGCTCTTTTAATTTCTTTCTTTCATTCGGATCTGTGGTATAAAGTACATGTTCTCTGGATGATGTTTTTGTTAAAATAGGGATTTTTTCCCTGTTTGCAAGAAGCGTTATTTCTCCTTTTTGTTGCTTCATGATTGATTTAATTTCGGTATCATTTAGATTAAATAAGCTCTGGAAAATTGAGGCTTCTTTCTCTCCTGCCTTTAAAAGGAACTTGGCTGCGCAGTTATCGAGAATGGATTCTCCGTACTCTCCTTTGATGACATCTGCCATGTTCTGGGTACTGAAAACGACTGATCCGGCATATCCACGAACAATTTTTATAAGCTCGTTTACGTAGGATTCTGCCATTTCGTTGATCATAAATTTCCAGGCTTCGTCCAGAAAAATGGTATATTTATCATGAGTATTCTCCTTAATCTTGTCGTAGCAAAAGACAAGTGCAAGGTACATAAAGGCTGGCAACAGACGATCTCCGGCATTTGATACATCAAATGCGATCACCCGGTTTTTGAGATCTAGGTTCGTTTGTCCGTTCATATTTCGGCAGTTGCCTTGCGGGGATACAAACGGATACAGGATCGAGACAATAGATTCAAGCTTTGGATTTTTTGTGCATCTGTCATATAGATCCTGTATAGTTGGCATGGTCTTGATTTTTCCGTTCGCATCATACAGAGACAGATTGTCGTGTGTGATTCCAAAGTCGCTGTAAAGTTCACTCAGCGTTGAATCCAATTCACTCTCCTGCGTTGCGGAAAGCTTATCATCCCGAAGTAAAAGCTGGAGAAAAGTGATGATCTGCGTGATCTGGTTTTGCAGTTTACTTCTACGCGTGACTTCTGCATCAGCCAGGATCGCTTTATCAATCTCTGCCTCTGCATGAATTTCCATGATGTTTAGGCAGATGCCTGAGCCAGGAGACAGATCGATAAAAACACCGTTAATATCTTCGACCGCTTCTCTATATTCATAGCCCTTTAACGGAAGAATGAATAACACACTGACATCATTGAGGCGAAGTCTACGCGCTAGGGTAAGGTTCAGATAAGTTTTACCACTACCGGAAGGACCAAAAATTCCTATGTTTGCATTGATATATCGTTTACTATCAAAATTATTGTATACGGCAATCGATTCACCACACAGTCCGAGAACAAAACCATCTTCATCGTGTAAGCGAAGCTCATTGAATGGATATATACTTGACAATGATGAAGATAAAAAGTTACGTTCAAATTTTGTGAATAGATGTTTGTTGATATATAGGATCGGCAGTGTCATTTTAAATGCTTCTTCGCACTCAGTGAGGGCAGGAAGAACTTTAATCTGATTTGACTTTAAAATATTGATCACTCGTCCTCTCTTTTGCCGCATGCTTTGCAGGTCGTAGTCCCAGATGGTTATCATGGTTACTCCCATGAACAGATCTTCTCCGGCACGCATATGATTTTGGATTTCTGATCCGGCACGAATCACTTCTTCAACTTCATAGCGTTCATTTTCACGCGAATCCTGAAGGTCTCCGCCTTTTCGTGCTAATACACGTCCTAAATTGGTTACTGTTTTTTCACGGTCCAACTTTTCGAAAAAGAAATCAATGTCAACACCTTCACCAAAGTTCAAACAACTGGTCCAGTTAGCGTATACATTTCTTGGATAGGAATTATTTCTTATAAATAGAAATGTGTAGCATATACCGTCTACCACACAATACGTTGGAGTTGAGAAGTTCATACCCTTTGGTGCAATAACTGAGGATAAGGGCAATTGTGGAATCTGGCTGGCTAAGGAAATATCATTTGGATATCTCATGGACTGTACGAAACGCATATCGCGTATGAGTCGATCTTTCCTTTGCTTAAGCGTATTCTCTCTGGAAGACCGTTTGCAAATGAAATGATATAAAAAGTCTTCAAGAAATAATGTTTCAGATTCATGCTTTATGATCGGATTTCCAATTTCATTGAATTTCCTACTGATAATATCAATTGCATTATTCATGTCAGTGATAATCTTGCTCTCTTTAGAGGATGATTTATAATTATCATAAGGGTCTCCCTCATATTCAATGATGAGGAAGAAGCGCTTTCCAGAAGCCTCTTTTGAGGCAATACTCTTCACTAAGGTTGTATAGTCTTTCTTTGCAGCCAAAACTTTTTCATCAGATTCCATTTGAGTCTTCTGATTTAATCTCTCGAACATGGATGAAGTATCAGTTCTTTCGGTAATTACTTTTATTTGGAAAGAAAACGGAGATATGTTGATCCACTTTTGAAACTCTGCAATGATAGAATTCTTATCCTTGGACTTCTTTAAATCAAAATTTTGTGGATCAATCTCCAGTATCTTGATATAGCGCCCATCTTTAAGCTTGATCAGTCCAGCACTGTATATGATTTTCTCGAATGGAAGCCAGTCCTGGACGTAATTTTCAGCTTTGCTCTTTACTACTGCCCTCTTTGTTTGAGGACTTTTTGATTTGCCTGAGTTTAGAGATAAGCTTCTCCGCACGGGACGTGTTTCCGGTATTTCTATTCTGAGATGTTTCAATGCTTTGTACGCCTACCTTTCGCATATGATATACTGTTTTTTGGGACAGAAGTTTCAGAAGATATTTGAGAGCTACTAACATAAACGAGGAAATCCTCTCTCCGTTAATGCCGACCAATGCAAAAGCAACTAAGCCAGTGCTACATAATATCAATAAAATGAACTTGAATTGAAAAGTAAATGGAATGGACAATATCGGGATATCAACGATGGCTGCTAAGATAGCGCCTTCAATTAAGTTCGGAATGGAAATGTTATGCCATTTGCCTGGTACATTGTAGTTCAGTGGAATAATATATGTATTTAAATTTTCGTCTTCGATATTATTCATAGAGCATTACTCCTTTTTATGTGTGAAACATCTAAATGCAATTATTCCGGATCCACCGACAATACCGATACCAATCAAAAGAGAAAGTAGCATCTTACGTACTGAAAAATCGCTGCGAGCATCATTCGCGTCATCAGTGTGAGTTTCTTCTATACTTGATTCGTCAGAAACTTCAAGCTGTGCTGGACGAAGCGATATATACTGTGGATCATCTTCTTGAAGTTCAAAGTCAGATGTATCCGAATAAATAGGCTGTGCATTGATTTGATCACCGGAAATATTTGCCCCTCTTACTTCGTAGGCTCCGACAGGAAGAAGAGCTTCGGACTTGTAACCTTGATCATGATATAAAGAAATATCATATTTTTCTCCCTCTGTTTTATTGTAAAGTCCAAGGATGATATCGTCTCGCCCCCAGTTATCCGGCACACTGAACTTGACAATTACGGTACCGACTTTGACAGAATCAGTTGAATGTGCTTCTTCTCTAGGTGCGGTCGTTTCGTAAATGTCTGTTTGAGATTCATGCCCGCCAGATGTTTCGTCAGATGGAGCACTACTCTTCTCTTCGTTATCTGGAATTATAAGTGAATCTTCAGAGAAAGTGTCATCAGATCCGTCATCATCTTCATTTCCAATTCCGTTCTCATCCCAATCAATCGGATTCCCATACATGTCTGTTTCGCCCTGTGCGGCATATGCCGCACAGGGGGTAAGACACAGGGATACACTCATGAGAGTTAATAAAAAAATCTTTCTGTTCATAATTTTTCCTCGCTCTACTGATAGAAAGTCCAAAATCCTTTTCCTTCCCGGATAAGAGCATCTACTGTATATGGTTTGTAGCTCTTTTCTGGGTGGGATGGATCATTAACCCAGCAATATCCGTTGCTGTCAATGCCTGTGATGACAATGAAGTGTCCCTTTTTAGTAAACTCACCAGGTTTGCAGGACATAATCACTGGGCGGTTCTGCTGTAAACTTAAGATGATACTATTTGAAGCAATAGCACTGCATTTTAATCCATACCAAGAAGCTACATTTCTGAAAATATCCCAGGACTGTCCGCCGCTTGTATGGAAATAGTTGTAGTTTCCAGTCTTGTTCTGAATCATGGAAACGACATCGTTTGGATATACCCATCCGGAAGATGCTGCACCGCTTCGAAAGTAACTGATCACCATAGACAGACAAGTTACACTGCAGCCACTTTTACCAATATCAGCATCCCCAAATGGAACGCGCGCCCATTCACCGCCTCCGGCACTTGCGGACTGTCCGAAGTATACGACTCCATTGTTACTGCTGTTATTCGGTATGTGTTTGGTTTCGGCATTTACTTTTGAGGACGAGCCTACATCAACAGAAAGAGAAATATCTGGTTTGGCAAGCCTCGGATTGTAGTAAAAAGCATTGTCTCCATATTCACCAAAAAAGTTATAGCCGGATTTTGCAAGCCAGCTCTTTCCCGTTAGAAATGTGGATCGATGTGCCGATGAAGATAGAAAATATAAAACACGCCCATCTTTTAACACACTCTTTGTCCCGCCAATTACCTGCTTGATGAGATCAATTTGATCAGAAGTTGGCATTCGCTTTTTATATGCACCACTTGAGTATGCTTCAAATTGCTTTGCCTGGGTAAGAACCGAAACAGGATCGTTTGGAAAGCTTGAACTCAGACAACGATAACGAACACATTCTGCAACGGCAATGGTACCTTCTGTATTTGTTGAGCATTCCTGCAAGATAACCTGTGCAATGAAATACCACTGGTCACCACTATAAGAGAATGATGTATTATTATATAAGCTGATTGTATTCTTATAATAATTGTCCTGCCCCATTTCAGAAGGATGATATCGCTTATATATAGGGAAATTATAGTTTTGCGATATTACGACTGTTCCACTACTGGAGCAGTGGATCCAAGTATCGTTTCCCATGTAAATGCCGGTATGCTTTGAATCGCCCTGGTAGATCAACCCAATGTCACCAGGAAGTAAATCATCTTTTTCGATATATTGGAGCTGACTGATCGAGGCTGTAGAAGCTAGTACGGAATCAAGGCTGCCGCCGTTGAATCCCGCAGTCGCAAAGCACCATTGAACATATCCGGAACAATCAAGTCCCCATTTGGTACGCCCTTTTAAATCTGGAGCACAATCACTCCACCAGTCATCGTTCCAGCCGGTATTATGTGCTTTTCCACCATAATAATACGGAACCATTCCGACAAGAGTAAGGGCTGTTTTGATGACCTCTTTTCGATTACCGGATGTCCCTTCAGGAAGATTTGCAAGATACTGTTCGATTTCTTCTTGAGTCAGTCCTTGTCCACCATAGGATGAATGTGCAGTGGTGAGAATGTCGTTGACAATATTTTCAATCATTCTCATACGTGCCTCGATGATTTGACGGTTGGTCGTTTCATATCCGTCCATATAGATTCCATCAGGATCTACGCCAAACATTGTATAGACATCTTCATTTTTAAACGGAGATAGAGTAACATCGGCATATTTGACAGTTCTGACTGTGGGCTTTACTAAGACTTTTTCTGCGAGATCAACTGTAGATCCTAAAATATAATAGTCTTCCAGGATATCATCATCATGTCCGCTGTTTGGGTATAGTGTTGCGGGTACATAATTAGTGACTTCTTCTCCATCTAAATTACTGATCCAGTATCCGGTCCCATCCGGTCGCTTATCAACTTCATCTGTTTTTTTGTATACGGTAATATTAGCATAATCGTGTTCCGTGTTACCTTCCTCATCTTCATCCTCATCTACACAAATACGAACAGTAGTTGCTTCATATTTTGGAATCATAACAGGATCGTATTCTTCTTTTTCTTTTTCTTCCGTTGAAAGTGTATAAGTGATTTTCAACTTTTTACGAAGCTGTGATTTGAAGTCTGCTATGGTTACGTTGTTAAAATCAGTGGTAACTGAGTATGTGGAAATGATAAAGGCGTAGTTTGTCGTATTAAACATGCCACCTTCTGAGCCTAGAGAATCAATAGATGTCTGGTAATCATATCCTTTTTCTTCACATAATTTCTGCACTTCTTCTCTTGCGTCTTCATAAGCACTTTCAAGCATCTCATCAATGACATCTACGCAATACTGTGTGGCATCTTCCAGGGTTTCCACCATCTCCGTATCGTCCGTATCATTTCCAGTAAAAAAATTTATAAAGTTGTGAATGGCATCGGTGACTTTACTTACAATGCCCTTAATGAGGCTCACCGCTTCTCCAACCGGCTTTAAAATAAGATTTGGCACCAACTCTTCAACAATACCGGCGATACAAAAAAGAAATAAAAGGCTTGAAATAACAATCCATTTGATAATGGACGATGCAACACCGCCTACCACAGCTCCTGTAACAGTACCCAAAGGACCAACAGCGGTTCCTATTGTAGCTCCGGCTGTAGCACCAGCACCGGCACCAGCCGCAGCACCGGCTGCGGTACCTGCCGCCGCGCCGGTCGCAGCACCAGCTGCGGTGCCTGTGGAGGCTCCCGCAGCTGTACCGGCAACGGAACTGGCACCGGATGTGCCAACGGATGTTCCGGTGCCGGATGCCGCTCCCGCAGTTCCGGCATTGACATTAGGGCTGGATGAAAAAGTATTATTTGTTGGTTGAGGAGAATCCGGAACTTTAGAAGGACTATTTGAATCCTTGCTTTTGGTAGAATTGCCTGAAGAATTATTCCTTTGCGGAGTATTTCCAGAGGCTACATTTTGCCGATCCTTATAGTGATTATATGCGTTATTGGCAATATCGCCGGCTGTGTCCATACCGGCTTCAAGAGTGTCTGAAACATGGTCCTTATTTTCGTGTTCCGCCATAATATACCTTTCACATTACAAGCTATTCTCTGGGTTTATACTTGTTATTCCTAAGTCCTTTCTTCTTGTTTCGATTAGGAGTGAAGCGATTATTCCCACCTGCATAGGCATTATCTGAACTATTATATGGTTCAGACTGGGATTTTCCGTTGTGCCTATCGTTTATTAAATTGCCATTAAATACGGAGTGTTCATTTGGATTTGAACGCCCATTATCAGATCTACGAGTACCGCTAGATTCTGATGAAGTAGCGGCATAAGGAGTTTCGCGATAACTGGTATCACCTTGGCGATCTGGAACCTTATACCAGGTTGAGGAACCTGCGCTGTTGACTTTTTGGAATACCTTGTTTGTAGATCCGTCTGCAATGTTGCTCCAATAATGGTCTGTCTTAATACCCTCGTTACCGTTCAAGTCAACTTTTCGTTGAACAGTAAGAGTATCTTTATCCAGAGAAGCAGACTCAATGGCTTCGTTTTTCAACTCAGGCATATATGCTTTTGAAACATTGGCTCCAACAGATCCTGAGAATGAATAGTCTTTATCAAGAAGATCCTCAACATTTTTCCCAATATTAGAAGCATTTGGAATGGCATCAAAACTACCAGTCTCCGAATTATATAATCCGTGAATAGAGGAAGCTTCGCCATATTTTGGAGCGTTTTCCATAGCTTCATTGCTGACAGCTATCTTAGATGCATTATCGAAGTAAACTGGATTTCCTTCATTATCAATTCCACCGTAAGATTGAGCTGCATATTGTGGACTCGCCATGTTTGCAGCAATCTGCTCTCCTGTCGCAGTGCATCCGGTATATGCATTCTGATAAATATCAGGATCCTCAGTTTGACTCCATCCAGCTTTGCTCAGATCAAGTGACTTACCATTTGCATCTACAAATCCAGACTCACTGCCATTGGAGGCATAAGAAATATTGCCGGCATAATCATCATTGAAGATATATTGATCATGCATAAGGGCATCCATTTCTCTCGCAGAAATATAATTTCCATCTGGAGTCTTGTAGGATTCTTGAAAATGCGTTCCCTCAGTGGTTGCAATTTCATTTTCAGGTACTGGGTTATTGTTGGCATCAAAGCATACATCGCCGGCATATTCGTATCCATCCGGAAGCGGCATTTTCGGCGTGGTATTGAAATCAGCACGATAAAGTCCGTCTGAACCTTCACCAATAACTGTATTGTCCGATAGGTTGTCCGCATGCTGATCATTAAAAGGTGAAATTCTGGCAATCTCATAGCCATCTGCATCCCGCAAAATTAAAGAATCACTTCCATCGTCCGCAGGACTGATAGTGGATCCCTTAAGCTCCTCGGATGAAACAAAACCGGAATTATCGAGGAAATTATCAGTACCATTTAAGTGAGCTTGCGCGAATTCTTTATAAGAGCTACCATCGTTAATATCATTCATTTGATATGGAGAACCCGTATTTTTCAAGAAGCCGCTTGTTTCGCCAAAGCTGACTTTTTGACTGATTCCATCTGGCTGTGTTTCTGAATAGCTCATCTTAGAGAGCTTGCCGTTTTGATCTTTGTATTCAAGTTCAAAATTACCATTCTGTGCGGTACCGCCCATAAATTCACCTTTACTAAGCTGCTCTTTCATATTCTCTGGAAGAAATTTTTCTGCGTAGGCACGAGCTGCCTCTCCGTTCAAAGAGAAATTTGGTCTGTCTTTCATGAATTTATAAGACTGTTCACGTCCCATATTTTTTACATGTGTAGGATCAGATACAGATTTGACTGAATCTGCCTGTTTTGACAGCCCTTGAGCTGCCTTCCTCTGTGTCCTTGTGGTCCCGTTTGAAGCATTTCCTGCAAAAACAGTAGCTGGATTTAATCCGAAAGCATGCTGTGCTGCTCTTGCGCCACGTCTTAATCCGGCTCCAGTAGCAAGTAAAGTATTTGCGACACCTTGACCTAATTGTGCGGTTGTAAGACCCAAAGCTGCAATGTGAGAGTCAATGCTTTGTGCAGTTTTTAAGAATGCTAAAGCAATGAAGCACCACAGGATTCCCCCACAGGTATAGCCATTTACAGTTACGGATTTTTCCATAGGATTATCGATAATTGCTGATTGGAAAATTACCATGAACCATAGATTGAGAACCAGAATCAAAAGTTCTGAGAAAAACATTCGAATCCATGATCGTGTGATTGCATCAGTATCTTTACTGACAATTGGAACGCACGCAAGCGGCATTGTATAATACATAACACCAATGACAACATAGCGCTCTGCCATTTCAAGCACGAGTTTAAAGTAGTTCCATGCAATCGGGATTGTCAAAATAAATGCAACAAGTGCTTCCACAATGTTCATTCCGGAAGAATCATTGTCAAGAAATGATTTCTTAACAGAATCACACAAATTGGAAAACACAGTTCCGTTTGTAATGGTGGCATTGTCCAAAATTTTCCAATAAACCGTATCGGCAAGCCCCATAAATGCGTTTATTACTCCTCCGATATTTATCATCACAACATAAGCCAGTACCATCTTTACTGTAAGAGTTATGGGAGACTCATACGTTCTTGAAAATGGTGAAAGCTGGTTGGAAAACAGTTTCCAAAAATATAAAGCTATGATCAAAACTGCGGAGCATGTGTATACGATATTCCATAGGGTGGTTGCCCCTGGAAAGTACTTATCAAATGTGATCAAATTTGGGGAAAACGCATATACTAGCTGTTTGGTGACTAGATCGACACAACTAAGAACAGTGGTCTGAATCCATGACAGCAACGATTCCCATATAAAATCAAGAGCACCCATAAAATGATGACCTCCATTGTTCTAGTGAAAAGGGCGCATATATAAATGCGCCCTAATCGATGATGCTAATGATGCTATTTTATGTTTTTAACATCGGTTATGGATTTGCTCGTCATACTGGTGCCAAGGAAATCTTTTGTTTTTACCAAGATCCAAGGTGCAATGATGATGATTGCAAAGCCAATGACTACTTTAATTGCGACATCCTTCCACATTTTAGATTTCTGCTGATCACTTGTGAGGTAATGTGCTGCAATTGCAAAAACAAGGAAAATCAAAGTACATACATTGATTACCGGAACCATTGATTTGTACAAAGAAACAAGCTGGTCTACAAACTCAGAGAACATATTGTCATTAGCAGCGGCAAACACTGGATAAGCACATCCGATAAATGCTGTGCCAAATGCAGATAAGCGGTATACTTTACTCTTTAATGCATCTTTGATATAACTCTCCAATTCAAACAGCTTCATCTGAAACTTAAGTGCAAATAATGTATTCATGTTATCACTCCTTTCTTAGTGTTTTATGTTTTCATTATATTGGTGCATACAAAAAATGTCAATAATAACAGAAAAAACATGCGAATATTGGCATTTTTGGACGTGAATAATGTGCATTCTTGTGGTGCATCATTTTATAGAAACGTAGTTATGTATCAGAACTGATGTTTGTACCACATAATTTTAAAGGGTCTCAAATTGAGACCCTTAAAAAAAATAAGAGGCATCGAAATAGATGCCTCTTATTTTACAGTTAATGGAATGACATTTGTGTAAAGAAGCCTACATCATCGTCATCATCGTCATCGTCAGATAGCATTGGTTTAGCGGTAACAATATCTGATTTACTGCTATTACTAGCCAAACTTTGAGAAGATGGCTGCGCGATTGTATTACTTCGAGCAGTTTCATTTGATGCATTGCCATTGGCTACGACAACATTTGAATTTGTAGACTGGATCTTTTCTGGAAAAGTGTCAAATACATCATTCGAAAGATTATCACCGGAAATATTAGGTGAAACAATCTCCTCTTTGTTTGAAGACACAATTCGTCCGACCAACTCAATCATGTCTTTATCAAGGGATTCTATTCGTTCGACAAGCGATATCGCTTGCTTTGGATCATCATCATATGAATATCCAAGCTTATTCATGTAAGGAACAATTGCCTTTAAATCCCATATTTTTCCGCTTTCAGCAGAATAAAACAGCCTGTCCTGATGCTGGAGGTAAAAGAGAATCAAAGCAGTTATAAAGCGCCCTTGTCTACGCCCAAATGATGCGAGATAATCGTGCGCCTTTAAGGCGTCTTCGGAATTCACATCAAAACTGATTGTCGATGATGCTCTTTTGCGTTTTGCATCAGTCATAGTATATCATCCCTCATTCCTTTAATTATTCTTCATCAGCTGACTCTTTATGTTCCCAGTCAAACTTAGCCCAATATTCATCTAATGCTTTTTTCTTAATTTTATATTTGGGAACAGCGGCAATGGATTCATACCCAATCGCATTCGCACGATTATCTGTAATGGATTTCCACTCGTAAAAGCCAAGATCACTGGAAACCTTTCGCAATTCATCTTCCAGCAAAAGCGGACCGCCCCCTAATGTTACAACTGGAGTAAGGGAAAATTCGGCTCCAGCCGTAATCATTGAAGTAAAGAGATTTTTTAACCAGTCATATGCCAGTTCGTGAATCCTGGTGCTGAACTTTACATAAATGGAACTTGATTCATCTTTACCGGATAAGACATCAGCAATCTGTAATGGGGAGACATTGTTGCCGGTTTCGCTGCGAAGCTGCTTGGAAATCTGCATGAAAAGTTTTTTGACACCTTCTTTATAACTATCAATACTATCGCTTTGAATTTGATTGCGGACCATACGCATTACATCAGTAGTGATTCCACCAATGTCGATGAAGTAAACATCGTTCAGACCTTTAATAAGACTCTTATACTGAGCTGCCGCACCCCAACACTGGGCGGTTACGAAAACATCTTCGATGATAAAATCAAATGGAATGTTTTTGTAATAAAACTTAACCTCTGAACCAGGACGATAATATTCTTTATATGCAATTGCGTTTTTTTCGTTGAAATCTCCCGGAGGCATTCCAATTGCAAGAACAATTCCTTCCTTATTGCTAATAGAAATACCTCTTGCAATCGCCTCTTTCGCGATAGAAAACAAACTCAAGATCCACATTTCATCCGTAGCTGTTTTGTCATTAGCGAAATTAAAAGGTTCTAAAGTGGGTGTGTAATATTCTGTTACACCGTTGTTTTCAATTTCAATATATTCTGTTGCAAGCTTATTCAGAACCAAATCTTTTTTGTAACCACTTGCAAATACGGTATGTCTTGATTTAGTATCGTGATTGCCTACATCAATTCCGAATAAACCAAGAATACTCCTCTCCTCTCCGGAGAAATCCTGTAAAGGTTTCAAATTCATAAAATAGCCTCCTTTTTATGTTCTGTAACGAATTATAGTACATTCCATGATAAAAGTCAATTATTACGGTCTAAATATTTGTTAATACGTTTTAATTATAAAGCATAACGTGATATTCAAAACAATATATTGACATTAAATAGGACAAAGCTTATAATGAATTTAAAATAGGAAGGGAGAGAAAAAATGTCTGTTATTCGAAAAATCGGAATCGCAAATGAGAAGGGTGGAGTTGGAAAAACTACAGCTGCAATCAACGTAGCAGCCTGCTTAGAAGAGGCTGGATACTCTGTGCTTGCAATTGACTTGGATTTACAGAGAAATTTCACAGATGCGATGTTGCAGGACCGTGTTTCTGAAATAACAAAAACAATAATCAATGTCGCGGCTGGAGAGTGTGAAGTGGGAGAAGCTTGTTACCCGATCTATATAAAATTTAGCTCGAAAGTGCGCCCGAAAAGAGTTCACATCGATATGATTCCTGCACCGGAAAATGAAGATGTTAAATTCTTTTCTGATCCGCTTGCGTTGAGAAAAGCATTTGAGAGTATTTCAGATAAATATGATTATGTGATCATGGATTTTCCGCCCGAAAGACCATACGCGGAAGTGGGTGAAAATGGAAAAGAAAGTAAATTCAGTTTATCTTCATTGGCATTAAACGCGTGTGATGAAATTATAACACCATGTACAACGGATACGGATAGCTTGAAGGGGTTCTCAATCTTAAGTAAACATGTGTCAATTATAAAACAACTGTATAATCCGACATTAGAAAAAATGTCATTTTACATCTCTTCATATGCCGGATATAGCGCAGAAAAAGAGTTTCTGGATTATTGTGAAACGATGCCAAGCTACTCCGGAATTTGTATTCCGAGTTCTGGAATCGTTAAGGGGAGTAAAATGATTGATCGACCACTTGCGTGGTATAACACGAATTCTAAGGTTGCTCAAGCGTTTAAACAGCTTGCAGAATACATAAGGTAGGTGCAAAATGGCAAAAAATATTTTTGGAAATCGTCCAGGTCTTGAAAATATGAATTTGGGAATCACTGAATGCACACCGGTCAATCTGGAGATGTCGTTGATTGACGAGAATCCTAAAAACGAGAAAATCTTCAATATGAGTAAAATTGATGACCTGGCTAAGTATATCAAGGAAAAGGGATTTTATCAGCCAATATTAGTCTTTCAGAAAGAAAATGGTCGTTACGAAATTATTGCCGGACATCGTAAATATAGAGCGAAAAAAATGAATGGAGACAGAACAATACCTGCGGTGGTTAAACAGGCTCCAAAAACTGAGGGAGAGCGTTCATATCAACTCATTATGGATAACATGCAATCCAGAACCTTAACTCCGATAGATACTGCTCGTTCGATGAAAGAACTGTCTGAAACATGGATTCAAGAACAGAGAGAGGCAGGAAACTTGACTGGAAAGAAAAAGGATATCCTTGCAGAGATATTTCATTGCTCGGCGGCAAAGGTTTCAAGATTGTTGAGATTGTTGCAACTCGATGACAGCATGCAGGCACTTATTGCAGACGGAATTATATCAGTAGATGCGGTTTCACCTCTCTATCCGGCTGAGGGCGATCCAGATGCGGCATTACAGAAACATGTTCTTCAAGGAATCAATAAGATAAGGGAAAATGACAGTGAGGCAATAATCACAAAAAAAGACATAGAAAAACTCGTTGCATGCTATAAAACTGTGGATGCAGGAAAAACAGATTCTACGGAAGAAAAAGGAAAAACAGTGAATCCAAAAGCAACATTCAGAAAGATAACAAAGAATATAGAAAATATTTTTGAGCTGGAAGGATACGAACTCACAGAGGATGACCGAGAGACATTGAAAGCTTTGGCAGAAAAAATTGATCATCTTCTTAATTCGTAGAATATGTTTCAGTAATACACATGGATAAAAAAGGTCTCAACTTGAGACCTTTTTTTATCATAAAATATATTTTTAAGTTAATCTTATATATAAGCTATGATAAAGGGTCTCAACTTGAGACCCTTTATCAATCAACACAAGGGGTCTCAAGTTGAGACCCTTTATGAAAATAAATCGGTATTCAAACAGAAAAGCTTATATATGTTAATGTTGCAAAAAAATAAAAGAGGATTTATATAAATCCTCTTTTATTTCGTGACCGTAACAGAAAACTTGCTTTGCTCCACGATAAAGGAATCCTTTATAAAATAATACTCTACATTATAGAGAACACCTGGTTCCGTTGAGGATAGGCTTTTTACAAACGATTTTTTATCTGCCTGGTTCATCTGAGCAACATCGGAAATATACTCTACACGAGTAATATTTGTTCTAGCAGATGTTATTCTAAACTCGTGGATGCAACGGCTGCGGACTGCTTTTAAACAGTACGGAGTATCATTCCACGATATTCCAGATCTATTGTTCGATGCCATAGCAAGAGCGTCTTTGCGGCATTTAGCTTCAATCCGTTTATACCCGTATTGAACATATAGTGCTGTATATGTTCGGTAAGAATTGACTTCGGTTTCTACTGCAGCAAAGTCATGTGGTGACATGGACGCAAGTGCGTTTTCTATATCTATATCGAAGACACCTGCTTTCATGTCATTATTTGTCCAGCCTACTAAAGGAGCTAGGAAGCGAAAGAGTGGTTTCCCGATTTCTAATATTCTCTTTGTAAGATCACTCATTAAACTTCGCCCCTTTCTTTTGCAAGATAATAATCATCGATCCCCTTATATTTGGGGTTCCATTGAAGTCGAACGACTTCAAATCCTTGATTTTTTATTATATCATAACTTTTTGCAAGATATTTGGCAACATTTTTATTGGTCAAGTAATCCATGTCATAAGCCTGATATATTTTTTTGAAACCGAGTTCCTTTAAAAATTTAAGCTCAGTTTCCAGTGGGAAGATACAGTTTACTCCTGGTACGCAGATAGCGGGGTAACCTGTCTTCTCAAAAAAAATATCTCCTTTTAACGGACCTTCTGTCAGGAGAATTCCTTTGTCGGGGGTCAATTTGGGAACAAGAGCGCCATGATCCATTACAAAATCAGCAGCGTAATGAATATAACTATTTGCAGGTGTTCCAAACGACAGCCCCTTTGTTGAGAGCCATCCGTATTTTTTCTCCTTATCCATGATTCGCATTTTATTGCTATCAAGGAGATAATTCCCTTTTGCATCTTTCTTGTAGAAAGTTTTGAGCAGAGAATCGTCTTTGCGAATCTGGAAGCCCTGGATAAGTCCATTACGATTCAAGATAGGAATTATGATTCCACGTTTGAAGCCTCGTAAGCTCCAAACACCCTTCTCGGTTTTGTAGAAGCCTGGTATGCCATCTACATACAGACCCATTTCCATCAACTTCAATGGATATTCCTCAAAAGAGGAGACTGGAAACGATTTATATTTCCGTAAAGTGATTGTAAAATCACTCAATCCTCTTTTTTGGGTGAGATCCATATGATGGTCTTCAGCCAGACTTAACATATCCAATAAAGCCGAATATGTCAGGTTACGTTCTTCAACGGAGCGCAACGAGCACTGCTTCACTTCAGACGCTTTTATTTCCTCCTGTCTGGCTTGAATCTTTTTTGCCCGTTCTTCATGTTCCGAAGGGGTTGTACCATACAATCGGCTCATGACTTCTTTCCTTGCCTCTTTAAGACTGAGGTTTTCTTTCCCCTCGCAAAAAAGATAAAAGGCAAGCAACCCTCCGGAACTTTCACAGCTCCAACATTGGAAGCAACCCTTCTGAAAATTTATATTCAGGCTGCGTTTCCCGCACATGGGACACACGGTTTCATACTCCGCGCGCCCATCTGGAGGAATACTAATTCCCTCCAATGTGCAGATATCCAGCATTGTGAATGGAAAATTATTCATTAAAATTCCTCCCTGTTAGAAAAATCTGCGGGTTTCTCTCTTCGAAAAGATATCTTTCTCGTCAAGGTTTAATGTGGAAATTCCCATTTGTTCCTCAACGGAAGTCTCGGAGTTCGAAACAGCGATATCTGGGTTCACTACTGTTTTATCCGCAGAATTATTGCTTTTTTCAGAAACATTCGGCTCTTTTTTTTCAGGATCTTGCGCATCCTGTTCTTTTATTTTAGAGTATGATCCTCCGGTTGTACCGGCATACTCAAGATGCATGAGCCGAAGAACAAGCCCTTGAATTGAACGGCTTCTGCCATAAGATTCTGACTCAGGATCACCCTGTTGCTCTTTTGCTTCAAGGACTTTTATGGACAAATCCATTGTAGCCAACAGATGCACCATGCTTCCTTTTTGAAGCTTCATTCTTTTTACGTGTTCCACCATTTCTGATGGAACCGAAATTCGATAGTTATTATATCGAGTATTCTTCTCATACCTGGCATCGTACTCCTTGCATCCTACTGTAAAGGAAGCGACTGTACTTCCGGAAGTATCGGATGTGTAACAGTTGAGTCCGTTGCCTAATACGATTGCATCTCTAATATCTACGATAGTCATTATAATTTCCTCCTTTTTCACAAAAAAAGGTCACATGAAAAAATCATGTGACCTCAAATTCCTTTTACACAAACAAAAATACTATACTAATAGTATACAATGGAATGAAAATATTTTCAATATCTTTCTTATGCGATTTTCTTCTTCACAAGATAGTATTGATTGATAATGTAGGTATCCTCATCCTTGATGATGGAAAAAGCATTTATTGGATATATAGTTATCATTGTGCCAGGTTGAATTCCGCCTTTCCACCGAAGAGTCATCGAATTGGCATTTGTGATATAGCTATACAAACGATTATTGCTATCAACAAAATAGACACATACATATTGCTTTCTCCAGCCTTGACGTTCGATTTGAACGCATTTTCCAGTAATGGAAAGAATCTCAGAAGAACGAAAATGTAGAAGCAGGTATAAAGCATATACTAATAGTACAGCAGAAATAATGAAACCGACCAGCGCAATCGAAAGTGAGGTCAAAGCAACTCCAGAAAATACTGCGACTACAAAAATAAATGCGGAATAGCCTAGAAACTTATAAGTGTATATGCGCAATGCAGATGGGACTGCATTCCAATTATGTAGATTTTTAAAAAAACAATTTTTGAAAAAAGTATTTAGCTTATCCAAGAAGAAACAACCTTTCATATATAATGCGATTACTGTAGCGTAGAGGCAGACCAACCGATCGGAATTATGTAGCCTTTACATAAGAGAACATTGACATCACAAAGAAATTCTGTATAATCTTGCTGAGATCGCATAATAAAATATTCCAGAAAATAATTCCTGAGTGTTGCAAACGGATGATTCTGCAAATAACGCATAATTGAGCGCTGCTGTTCTGATGCAAAAACGGTACCGAGAAAGACTTTTACTCGCTTCAGCATGTACGAAGCGAATGATTTAAAATTATGACACATCGACAAAGATTGCTGAAATGGTTGAATGGATTGGACAAGATTCAGCATACATTCTTCTTTAGTGGCGGATTCCTTCATGGAAAGCAACTGTAATTCTTCTAATTCATGAACGCACCGAAGAAGCGGCTTTTTATGACCGTCAGCTTTTTCCCACATTTTACTGGCAATTTCATACATATCATCTTCAGAAATGATTTCACCATGACAAGCATACCAGATCATGAATTGGAACTCATCCAGTGAAACAATATGATATCTCTTTTCGTTCTCACATAAATTTTCCTGAGAAGAGCGTACTAATACAAAATGTTGGCGTGAATCAGAGTTGTATCCCTGATAAATGCCAACACTTGTATAGTAACGATAGGGAAGATAAGAATTTTCCATAACACTCCTTTTCGAGTGACTATGATAAGTTAGGTTTGCGACCTTATAATAATATTATACGTTTTTCTTCAGGAAAACTCTCGCTTTTTTTGAAATAAAATTCTTACAATTTTCTTAAATAAGAAAAAGGCAGCATTGTTATGCCACCTTTTTCTTCCAAAACAACTGTAACTTTTGAGTCAACCCAGTATCTCTGTTACCAGACCGATTTTTGATTGCCATGTTTATAGCAAGTTTGTTCCCCGCTAATATGAATTTTTCTTTAGCTCTGCTGATTGCAGTGTTGAAAAGATTCATTTGTAGCATCTCTTTGTATGATGTCAGAAGAACAGAGATGACAACCTTGAATTCTGAGCCTTGACTTTTATGAATTGTCATAGCATAGCCAAGTTCCAGCTCTCCTAGCTGATCAACAGCATAGATTTCCTCATGATCATCAAAACGAACAGTTATGGATGAATCATCGACCTCTGTGACAAAACCAAGATCTCCATTGCTGACGGAAACCTTATTTTTGAGATTCATCACGCGATCACCAAGCCTGAAATAAATGTGGCGTGGAGCATAATAGAGATCTGGTTTATTCTCAGAGGGAGGATTTACTTCTTGCTGCAATAGATTGTTTATTGCATCGCATCCGGTATCACCTCTCCTATAAGGGGTCAGGCAGCATACATTTTTTAACCCACATCGCTTTACTTCGGATACAAAGGCGGACACAATATATTCCTTTGCTTCTAAAGATGTAGACGATTCCAACAGAACAAAATCATCGCCGTATTCCAGAGATAAATTCCCTTTAATGATTTTGCGACAATTAAGATAAATATTGGAAGTATAGAACTGCCTAAAGACTTTTGTCAAATAGACTGTGGGAATGACCCCGCTGTCAATCATGTCCTTCAAAACAGCTCCAGGACCTACGGAAGGAAGCTGATTTGGGTCACCAAACATGATGATTTGGTTTCCGGAGATAATGCTCTCAAATAGCTTCGAAGCCACTTGAATATCTAACATAGAAACCTCATCAACAAAAGCACAGTTTTCTTCAATTACTGTGTTTGCCTTGTAACTATCAGATCCTACGCCAAGATTTAAGTGCTTGTGAATCGTAGAACTGTTTTTTCCGGTAGATTCTTTCATCCGTGATGCGGCGCGTCCGGTTGGGGCGATGAATGTTAAGGTTTTATGCATTACCCGTTCCTGAATATCGGCAATCACCTTAATGACAGTGGTTTTTCCGGTACCCGGTCCACCAGTCACAATAAGCACACCGGACAGAATGGCGTACTTCACAGCTTTTCGCTGTTGCTCATGCAGCCGACAGGAAAGCAGTTTTTCTGAGTTACAGATTTCCTCATCTATATTGATGTTAGGGGTCTTGTAACTGGAACAGATCCGGTAGAGCTGTTTGACAATATTATTTTCCAAATCAAACATCTTTTTCCGATAGGCAGCTCCGTTATAGTATATAACTGCTTCGGTATTCAACAGCAGTTCTTCTGCTTCAGATAAAGTAGAAGGGGCGGCTTTCATGGAGACGGAGAGCTGCTTTACAGTCTTTTGATAAATGCTGTAAGGCATGCATACGTTTCCACTATGCTCATACTGTTCAAGCACATTTTGTATGATTGCTGCGGAACGCTGTATGCTCTGCTGCGGATTTTTTACTATCCGATCCACATCAGCGATTCGTACACCATAGTCACAAAGAATATATGGATTTTGATTTAAAATCTCTAATGTTTTGCGGCGATATTTCTGGAATACTTGTTCCAAAGCAGATTCCGGAAATTTATATTTTGCAAATTTTCGTGATAAGTGCTGGTAATATCGCCTCTTGATATAAGATGTTTCGATTTGATCCAATATTTCTGATGGAACTCCAGGAACAGTTTTGAAAAGGTCTGGGTTTTCATCCAGAATTTTAACTGAGTCGTTTCGAAACTTCTTATATATGAGTTCAGTTGTCTGGGAAGTAACACCATTAAAGGACAGAAAAAAATTTTTAATAGTGTTATATGAGCTTGGAAGAATCACTTCATATGTAGTGATCTTTAAAAGCTCTTTCTCCCATATGCCAGTGCAATCAAACTCACATCCGATAAACACGTTTGCGCCGATTGTTAAAATATGATCACCCACGGCGCAATGACAATGATTATCTTGAGCAAGTACAAAGCACCGGGCAAAATCACCCTGAAATGCTTCGCATTTTAATTTCATAGTCTCTCCTTCTACAAAAAGGAGAGGAAAATCCTCTCCTTTTATTCACGCTATAATAAATCGTCCGGATCCGGCAGATCATCATCTGCCACAATCGTTACTCCATTGAGTAAAATTGAATCGATGATTTCTGAATCCAGAAGGTCTTCAAGGTCTTCAGCGTCCGATTGAGAATTAAGCTCGTCAGAATCAACATCATCCTCATCGAGGTCAAATTCATCTGCTGCATTCATGCCATCCTCTTCTTCGAATGCTGACTCATTCTCACAGAGACCGATTTCTACAGTGATGGTTCCTGCTTCGTTTACTGTAGCATCTGCGAACTTCAACTGGTTTACCAACTTTTCAGCAATCAGTTGAAGAACCGGAAGATCTTCGCCCGGTGACAGAATGAAATTTGACTTTCCTGCTGCCACGGCAGCATTTGCAATATTACTGATTTCAATTCCATTGTCAGCAATATAGTTGCTCGCAATGAATGCAGCTGCACCATCAACCTTTTTCTCCTCTTTTTTGTGATCAGGTGTTGCTGCGGCTGCCGCAGGCTGTACCTGCTGCTGGACCGGACTCACAGTCTTTGTAGGTTCCGGGGCGGGAGCGGTAGAAGCTGCTTTCCGCTTATATCCATCTGATTCAACGGAAACAATTTTTCCATTGAATACGTGGATAGTGGCGATAGCCTGTAGACCATTCCGAAAGTAAATTTTTACCTGGAATGGCTGGTTGTGCTTCACCAGATACATGGTATTTGCTGCACATGGCTCCCAACCTTTCACGCTATCGAAATTCTTGAGAATCTGAATGTTCAATTTTTTGTAAAAACATTCAGCATCATCATTCGGTTTCGATGTGCTTTCTCCAGATCGATCTCTCTTAAGGAAAGATATAATCACATTACAAATCCAAAGACAAATGGACTTGTATTCAAAGATAAAACTGTTCCCGCTTTTTTTGCTCTTTATGAATGCGATAACTGCAATCACAAAGGCTGCATTTAATAATAATTTCATTTTTACTCCTTCGACTCTTGATATTATCTCCATCGACCCAATATATGGGATTTATGCCCGACAGCCCTTTGAAGGTAATGTCGGGATATTTTTGCTGCCGTTTGATGGCATATATTTTTGGACAAAAAAAGGTCCACCTATCCGTGAAAAGATAGTTGGACCTAAATTCCATATACATACAATACATCAAACATTTATCTGTATTATAATGGAAATGGTTCATTGTGTCAACAGAATGCTATAGGGTTACCAAAATTATGCCGCACGCAATAATTCCGAAGACAATACATAAGACCCCTTTTATAACATTCTCTTGTGGAATCTTGTTGATCTGCTTCGCAAGATCCGGAATGAGATCGTCATAATATCCGTCATAATTCGTGTCGTATATATCTTCCGGATTCTCCTCGATAGGTGCTGAGTCTGGAGTTCCAGCCTGTGAATCCTCAATGGAATCCTGGCTTTTTGCCCCTTTTTTAGAAGAGAAGAGTGGTTTAGAGAAAAATCCTTTTTTCCCAGCCTTGTCTTCCTTTTTGACTGATTCAGTGATATCCTCGTTTATCGGCTTGATGTCAGCGGAAGCTGAAATTGGATTAGTGCGGGCTGTATTGGCACTATCTGAAACAGCAGGTGGTTCAGACTGGAAAGAGCGCACAGGAGCCGCTGCCGGGGCAGATGGTGTAACGGGTCTAGCAATATTAACATTATTGTTATGCGGCTTTGCAATCGGCTGCTCAGGAACTATAAATGGCTGATCTATCGTTCCAAGTGGCTTCGGAGCTACATTGTTGCTGGATGAACTCTCATCATTGGAGAGAGAGGGCATTTTTTTTAAGCGAGTGAGCTTAGGAAGTGGAGCTTCGCTGTCACCGGCATTTTGAAGAAGCGTACCGCAATAAGGGCAGACACCGGTATTATCTGGTAATATTTTATGGCAAGATGGACAATTCATGAATTTTCTCCTTATCAAGTAAATACGAACATCAGTTTTTTGTGTGATGTAAACATTATAGCATGGGAGAGAAATAAAGAAAACGAAAATTGTAAAAATCACATATTTTCCGTGATTTCTGCAATAATGACACTTGACATTTTGGAAAACCGAAATTACTATAATAATACGATATATACAAGCGCAAGAGACAACATTAGTCTGTTTCCCAAGCCAATCTGGACTGCTTATAGGCAGTCCTTTTTGATTGCAGTGAGTGAACAAAAAAAGACCGGGCGTTGATCAATTTTAAAATCATCGCCCGGTCTTCATGTTATAGGAATTTTTCAATTGTGAATTGAAGGACCCCGCGGTAGAAGCCCTTCTTTGCTTGTACAGTTACCGGCGTAGAACCAGGGAGAGAAGCGATAAGGTTTTCCCAGGTCCCTTCTGCCCGCATGCTGTGCACCAACTTGAACCAGCAAATTGCTTCGGCTGGTTTGCTATTATACAGGCAGGCTGCCTTGAATGCATTGTTATAATGTTCCATTGGTTCAAACTTTGAAGTAAAAACCAGGACAAACTGATTTGCATTGGCTGTCTCTGCTGTTGTGGCAGTGGAAATTGGTTTTGCCGTGGGCTTCGGAACGCCTTTTTTAGAAGCACTTTCCTTTGCTGCAAAGAAAGTAAGGCAGGTGCGTTTAAAAGCCTCTTCCTGCGCTCTGACAAGCGCATTGGTGAGGTTTACCGGAGCCTGGTCCTTATATGTGATTTCATTCGCAGAATATAATTCGCGAACCATAATCACTGACCGGTTATCGTCAAGAATGCTGATTCTGCATTTGACGACAAAATTTTCTTTGGATCCTGTTTTCACGATTTGAGGATCCGAATATTCCACACAGTAATTTGCCACACCAATGATCTCGTCGAGGCAATTCCTTACTGCTGCAAAATCGGTGCCAGTCTCTTTAAGTTGGATTGCCAACATCTTCAACTTTTCTTCCATCTGGCACACCTCCTAGAGCGTGGAAAGTTCAGAGATGAATGCTCTGACGAGCAGCTGATAGTTGTCAGGTGGACAATATTTGTCCACTGCATCGGAGATAATGGTGCAGCTATCGCCATCGGCATCATCAACTATGATCTGTTCACACAGCTGAGGTAATGCACCAAAGAATTCTTTTTCGGAAGTTTCCCGGCGTTTCCGATACTCCTCCAGCTCATTGTACCGGTGCTGGATATAGCCCTTTAACAGGCGGAAGAGTTTATTGGCTCCTGGGATATCAGCACTATTGGCACATGCACGTGTGATGGTCTCCTCCAGCTCAGTAGCGGATTCTGGGGTGTAGTCTTTATATTTCTCCAGCAACTCGCTAAAAGCAGCGCACAGATCCATATAATCGTTCCTTTTACTCTCATAAATTTTCTTTTCCATATATAATTCCTTTCTTCGCTAATACGCAGCGATTTCTTTATAGATACCATTCTGATAAGAATATGCTCCTTCTGCTTCACCACAATAGCTGATATAAAAGCTGATTTTGAGACCTGCTTTTTTACAAACCTCAGTTATGTTGGCTAAGGATTCCTCTAGGTTGCCGATACAGCCGGAGACCTTAAGGCGGCATTTACCATCGCAGTTATCAATGTCATTTTCACTGTACCGGGCAGTACCAAGTCCAATCTCGTTGATAACCCGGATCAACTTTTTCAGGTCCTCTTCACTTTCCGCTTCAAAGGATCCGCAGTTATAATCTGTTCTCATAATTTCAGCACTCTGGAACAATCCACGCCGAGCGATTTCAGCGATCAATGATTCATTACTCACATTACGCAGATGGAGTTCTTCTTCACCAAGCGTTTCGTAGACTCCATTCAGATAGGAATACGCTCCTTCAGCATCCCCACAATAGGTGATTAAGAAGCTGATTTTGAGATCTGCTTTTTCACAGACATCTACGATTTCCTTTAAGGAAACCTCGATATCACCAATGCAGTCGGTAAGTTCCAGATAAAATTTGTCATCTAACCGATACTGATCAGCTTCACCGCATGTGGCAGTTCCCAGACCTACCTCATCGATGATTCGAAGCAATTCCTTCATCGTTTCTTCATCTTCGGTTTCAAAGGTTCCGTTGTTGTAGTACGTCATGTCATTTCTCCTTTCTTATAAACAAAAAAGGTCATGGCAAATAATACCATGACCTCACATCCAATTACACAACAGAAAAAAACCTATATTCCGAGTATACTGTATCTGTGTGTCTTTTTCAAGCACTATTTTGTAACTATCTGTTCCATAATAAGATCTGCCATGTCACGTACCTGGTATTCGTTTCCTTCTGTGTACTGGAAACTTACCATGACAGGGATCCCATTGCTGTTAAATGTATAGCGGTAAGAGTAGATGTCTTCTCCGCAAGAGGGGAGTAACAATTCATTTGTTTTATTGAGTGGGTGAAGACTGTCCTTTATCTGGAAGAGATAGCACGGAGCACCATTCAATGAAACATTGCTGTCCATGGAAAGTACCGTGAATTCATTATTCATCTTATCTGGCTCATATCCAGTCTTCATATATATTTTTGCGATTTCATCTGTGATACCTGCATACTGTGCATAATCCGTTACCAGGCTGTGATCCTTATCCGAGCGATATATGATCTTGGCTCCGGTATAGATGGTATCATTTTCTGGAGCAGAGATAACGGAAAATCCAGCAGTGGTAGAAATACTCCAATCAGACGGGTAAGGAAGCTTGATTCCGGTTCCATCATTCGGAGAAAATATATCACTGGCAAATTCAAAGGCTGCCTCATTCCGGCTTGGCGTATAAGTCCCTAGGGTAGACATCATGTCGGTAAGAATTTTGTCCAGCTCTTCAGAGGATTTATCTGTGCTATATGCGATTAGTGCAAATCCCCGATCATCATAAGCCGTAAAGTAGGATATACAGAGAGGTTTTGAAAGCTTACTCAGATCATGAGATGAGAATTCGGCAGTGGCAGTTTCACGCGCAACCGTTTTATCTCCGATTGTGATATGGGTCACAGGATCCCGATCGATGACGGAGAGGGTATAGTTTTCTCCATCAATTGTATAGGGCATACGGTACAAGGCATCCTGGATCTGATCCGAGTAGTATACTTCATCGCAATTATCAAAAGCCTGATTGACGCAGTATATGAAAATCTGTGTATTATCTTTTGTGAGATAAGTCTTATATGCGTCTTCTTTATCTACAGAAAAGTCCTTGGGATAGTTGATTGTAAAACGCTGTGCGGCATCGATCGTCAGCGTATAATTGTCCAGTACGGTATCATTATAGATTGCGGTATCTGGCAGATTTTCACTGGATACGCGAGTGGTTTCCGGCACAAGTTCTGTTTCTGTTTCAGTGGTTTCAAGGGTTTCTTTCTCAGACGAAATATCAGCAGAAGAATCGGAAGAGTCTGCAGCATCTGTCTCATCGGATGCAGAAACGGATGCCTCATTCAAGGATTCTATCGTATCTGGATTTTTTTTGTGACATCCGGAAATGGATAAAATAAGGAGAACTAAGATACCGGATTGCAATAATTTCTTAGTCAATCGAAAAACCTCCTAATAAATATAGTCTGCAAGATTGCAAAATGTTGAATCATTGCGTTACCATCTTATCATTGAGATTGTTTGATTGTCAACCGAGAGTGTTATTTTTTAATGTATATATTTTTCTTGAGAAGATCCTACTTTTATGATATAATAAAGGCAGAAAACAGGAGAGGAGATAATATGAAAAGTAAGACAGTTCTTTCAGAAAAGTCACTTGAAATTTTTACTGATTTTTCGAAAACATTAGAGAAGCAAAAAAGCCGTGACGATTATTATTATATTATCAACTCTTTCTGCCGTGACGTTGGAAAGGATTATCTGGATGCAGATTATGAGGACTTCCGGCAATATTTTGAAATGCTTGAGGAAAAGGCTGCCTCCGGACATATATCCTACAAAACGATCAGTGCAAAATATACCGTTCTTATCAGCTTTTCATCATATATCGTTTCCCATGCTGCAAAGTATGGAGTGCGATATAAAAATCACCTGGTGAGGATCCCGAAGCCGGCGATATCTGTAAATATCAAGCCGCAAAGCATGCCAACCCTGGAACAGCTGGATAAAATTTATACAGTTGCATCAGAGGATCCGATGATGTATTGCATTATCTCCCTGGTGAACAAATGTGGACTCACGGTAGAGCAGATCTGTTCATTAAAATTGGCAAACTTTCTTATCGATGCAGAAAATCGATGTGGGATGCTTTTTGCATTCCGGAGCAGTGCCGATAAATATATCAAGATTCCGGAAGATGTGTGCATGATTCTCGATGACTATGTGAATCATATAAGAAAAAGTAAATCGGAATTCCTTTTCTGTAACCGAAGGAATGATCCACTTACGAAAAGAGTATTGCAGATCCGGATGCAGCGGATTGTTACTGAGGCATCGGAGGGAGAAAACTGGAAATTTACGTTGCAGGATATCCGGAACCTTGCTGTTGTGATGATGCTTAGAGGCGGTGCGGAAAAAGAAGAAGTTGCGGACTACATTGGTGTCGAAAGCAGATGGATGCAGAGATACGAGAGAGCAGTGGCGGCATTTGACCTTGCCCCATGTGATTATATCAACATAAAGATCGCAAGATGAGAAAAATGCTTGATTTCTGATACGGCTCTGGGTATAATAAAGGAAAGTGATTATAAGAACAAAATGTTTACGGATCATTGTGTTGATAAAATGCATGGTCCGTTTCTTGATATTTAGAGCCATGCAATATAGATGCATGGCTCCTTCTATATTGGAAAGGAGATCAATGAGAAACGAAATCGAGAAAAAAATAAAACAGCTGCAAAGCTGTACCCTGGAAGAATATGATGCCATGGGTGGACACATACGAAACCACGTTATGGCGGAACAGGACGCACTAGCCAGTCTTGCGCAAAAAAAGTGTATCAGTGTCTTTTTTGAAAAAGAAGCACCAGAAGCCGTTATTCATGAGGCACTGACAAATCGCCTTGTACGAAAAAGACTGGAGACATGGTTGACCTCTCCTGCATACCATAAGCAGAGAAGAATCATCATGACATACCCATCGGACAGTAATATAGGCTATTGCTATCGGATGGACGGAAAAAATATACTGTATAATGAATGTAAGTATGTCTGCATGGTGTTTTTAAAAACGGACAAAGATGACTTCATCTTATATACAGCATACCCAGAAAATGAAAAAAAACTGGTACTCTTATAATAAACATATCTGAGAATCAGCAAAAAGCCAGGGTGTCAATTTGGTACCCTGAATAGAGAAAATCTCCGGACAATCGTACCGGGGATTTTTTGTGCAGTTAAAATAAGGTAAGGAGGGTAGTAGCGTAGAACGCAAACCAAAAATCAATAGACAGGAAAGGAATTCATATGAATATGAAAAAGAATATGTATAGCCAGACGGACAATACAAAAACTCAAAAACTTGTACAAACCAATATGGGAAGTATGCCATTAGAAGACTATTTAGAAATAAGGGCATGTCAGTATGGCTTTTCCTCGTATGAGGAGATGAAGGAAGATGGTTTGAGCATAGAGATCCCTGGCGATTGAATGCCTGAGAAAATAGGTTCTGGACAAGAAAGTCAAACAATGTTATACTGATGCTATCAGAAAAGCATGTTTGATTGTAAAAGGATGAAGGTTCATAATCTCAGGAGAGATTATGAACCTTTTTCTATATGAAATGAATCGAAGAACAGGCTGACATGGTGAAGCCTAAGAAACAATGAAATGGAGGGCAGGCATATGATCAATAATTTGATACAGTTAAAAGACGCAATGGATAAAAAAATGACATTTGTAATTGTTAAGCATTATATTCACCCAAACTGTGACGGACAGATCAGAATTCCAACGGTCGTTCATGGAGACGGTTTTTTCTCGATTGAAAAAGATAAGCCAAACAGTGAAGTGTCTGCCGCCAATGATTTTAAAGGCAGATGGTTTGAATATGGACGATCCAGTGACTGGGTTTTTGAAAATGGATTATGCAGGTGCGCACAGCACGGAAGAAGAATTTGGGATATTAAAGTCCTGGAGGAAAATCTTCCAGACATAAAGGCAGACTATGCAGCATACAGTTCCCAGCCTGGCACTTAGCAATTCCTGCTGCCGAATTGGATGCAGTGAAATAATATGAAAAATGACACGAAAGGATTAAGACCATGACAAGAAAAGATATCAGAGATAAATATAACATTGTATGCTTAGAACGTCCTGAGAGGGCAAATAAAGAATTATCCAATGGGGAAGCTAAAAAGTACGAGAAAAATCAGAAACTTCTAATTGAAAAATTTCACAGAATATTGGCAGGATGATGATTCTGGAGAAATTGATTAAGGTTACTCTCGCCAAAATGGTAGACAAACGGTGAGTCAAGTGCTATAATGTATATGTCAGTTTTTTCAGTACATATGTTAAGGGAAGAAAGGTTCATAGTCTCATTAGGGACTGTGAACCTTTTTTGTATAAAAAGCTGAAATAAACGAGAAGGAGGGTAGTAACACCGAAGGTGTAACCTGACACAAGAAAAATATAATGATGGAATTTGGTCAAAGAAGACCGATCTACAAAAACAGGAGGAAAATATTATGGTATACAATGTAAGCTTTATGTGCAATGGAGTTGGCTGCGCAAATCTTGTTGATGCCGATGCCGATATAGAAACGGCTAAAGAATACTTCATTCAGGAAAAATTGAATGGAGATAGAAGTCGGTTCGTTGGAATCTCTGAGAACAATGAATCCTACAAACCGGGAAAACCCATTCACAAAATGCCGAGCAACTGGAAAAAACAGTAAAAATCAACAGAAAGTATTTTGAATCCAATGTCATTAAGATAAGAGTCATTCGAGGTCTTGACACTCAAAAACGACTACAAATCTTAAAACTGGCATTAAGTTAAGGAATTATAAAATCAAAAGAAAATGTCTATCGAGGTATAAAAACTTCGGTAGGCATTTTTTATTTGCATTAGTCCTAAAAATACACATGCTTTTAGAACTGGATTTTCTCAGCCAGTCTGAATAAAGTTATTCTATTTGGAATTACATTATTCGTTTTGGAATACTGATATTCCTGCTACGAATATTCTTATGCTACACGGTATACGAACCAGACTGCCGATTTGGGTTTGAGATTACGCTTATCAGAGCGTCCTGCTCTTACAGGAGCCATGTATGCTAATATCTCCGCAAACATCGCATCTGGTGGTTTCTCGTTGTATAGCCTGTAATATTTCCGTACAATCAGACATGCCATTTTAAAATCAATCGCATGCGGATATTTGTGATTGGTCTGTGGTACGGATACACAAGCAATAGAACGACTTACCGCATTAAACATAATGAAGTGTGCGAATAATTCCATTTTGATGAAATCATCCTTCTTAGAATGAAAGTTGATGCCGCCTAACGCATATTTTAGCTCACGGAACGAAGTTTCTATATCCCATCGTTTATGATACATCTCTTTCATGCGTAGAATAGGGAACTCAAAACGGTTCAGATTCGTAAGCAACACTTCCCATTCTTCCCTACCAGTATCGAAGTTGTTGATACGAAACTTCACTACACGGCATTTAACATTTACAAACTGTTCAAAATCCCATCTCTGGTCTTTGGTATTCTTGGAACGCACAGATTTGTATTGCCTTTTGTAGTGATTTACAAGATGCAAGCTTGGTTCATCCGTATTATGATGTTGATTATAATAATGATTAGAGGTGGTCACTCTAAATGTCATCTCCATATCACACTCTTTGTCTGGGAGATTTGTAATCTCACGAATACCACCAAACTTCCCTGCTTTTGTACGGATAATGTAATAGCAATCTGACAGTCGGTTACAGGTTTCAATCATATTAAATCCGTCATAACCTCTATCCATAATTACAATGTATTTTCCGCAATCTAATCGTTTCAGCATATCAATGGCTGCATCACGCTCATTTACCGATGATTTTGGTTGTAATATACAATCCTGATAAATACGGTTTTCAATGTCATACAACAGATTTTCATGAACTTGGCAATATGGTTTCGTAGGTTCTCCGTTTTTTCGTGGTCGTCCGTTTGGAACATTCATCACAAATGCAGAATCTTTGTTGTATGGTGTTGTGAAATCAGAACCATCTATGGCAAATACTCTGTACTTGTCACCTAATAACTTAGGCTTATGCATGGTTGTGTTGTATTCCTGTAAGATATGCTCAAAGATTTCAGGTTTTAATTTGTCTTTCGCCTGTTCATAGGCGGATGCAGTCATACGTTCATCCAGATTAGGGAACGCATCCAGTAATTCCGCATTCAGAGAATTTCCCTGCATGTTGAGAGTGACTTTAATGGTTGTCGTAGCATTTAGCTTACGGTTTCTGGTAAAGTCACTCGGATTTTTGGTATACAAACCAATATTAGCTACTGTCTGGTCGATAACAGCATCTAATTCATCTAATATGTATGGTTGTATATCAGAGGACATAAAACATCACCTGCCTTCTGAAACAACAGATAGTCTTACGTTTTATCGGTTATGCTTAGGAAAAATATCGACAAATCGACTCATTTATGAGCAATTTTGACGTACAGATGGTGCGAAACATCTTGACAGAGAGACTTCTCTGTATTAGAATAATCTTTGTAAAATACATAACGAATTGATACGTAAGTATCGTTGAGTTAATGGAGCGTCAGTAATCTTTGGTCGGAGCACTGACGCTCTTAGTCTATAGTTATACATAATTATTATACCGCTTTATAACGCATAAATCAACTAAATAACATATTATTCATCAGTCTGAAAAGACTGATTTTTTTATTGTTTTTAAGAGTTGAATAATATCGAATTATGCGTTATAATATGTTATATAAATGTCATTACTACAAGGAGAACCAATAGATTATGCTATATGATGAAAATGTTACGATAAAACAAATAGTCTATTTGTTAATAAGTTGCGGATTTCAAAAGTGTGAACTCTGGACACAAAAAGCATACATAAATGCAAATCATACAACAAAGCGATTTCGTTCACATAGAATAGCGTCCAAGAAAATGGATTTATTATATGAAGCAGGAATGGCTTATAAGGATGCACAGAAATTAGTTATAATGGAAGGAGAGCAAAAAGTTAATAAAACAAATTCCTCATTACTGGGGGAACCATTATGGATAGGCACTATAGAGGAATTGTCCAATAAACAAAATCTATGGAATAAATCTGTGTGCGATTGCTGTATAAAAGGATTGTTCCGAAAGAAAATCCAAATAATCATAAAGGATGGTGATATGGATGCCTAGACCAAAGAAAGATGGGCGATATTTAAACTTATATCTCGACAGAACTCTACATGAGGAATTTGAGCAGTTCTGTGAAAGCCTTGGACAAACCAAAACGGTAGCTGCCGAGAGAGCTTTGCGAATGTATATGGATACTATGAAACAAAATCCAGAGCAGATAATGAGAGAAAGGAGATGCGATTGATGGGTGCTGATATTTGGATGTTTATAGAACACAAAAATCCTGCGACAAATAAGTGGAATCTAGTGAAAAACTCTAAATGGAGCCATAATATGGTTCCGATTGATAGAAATAATGGTCTATTCCATATTTTGTGTGGTTATAACAAGAACGATTTCAATGAACTTTCTGTGATTTGTGAATGCAAAGGTTTACCTTTAGATATAGATAAAGAAACTGCATTTTGGTTAGAAGATTTAGCTTTTACATCATACTTATCATTAGATGAAATACAAAATTTTGACTGGGATAAGGAAGTATACTATTTTGAGGAAGATTGCAAGCACTCCGAAATCGCTTGTGAATTTTATAATGAAACTATTCCTTATATGCTTTCAGTTGATACCAATTATCAAAACGTGCGTATTGTATTTGGATTAAGTTTATAAAGAAAGATTAGTTTTTGCGATATAAGGCTGTCGAATCTCCATTCTATGTGACTATCTTCAAATCTTTACATAGAAAAAGGAGAAATAACAATGCAACAAAAACAAAATAACAAAACTAGCCGAAAATACCTATTATCATTGCTGTATATGCTTAAAGATTTACTGTTCTTAATCTTAAAGAGTGGGATTATCGGAGCGTTAATTCTGAACATATTGATATATGCTGTTTTTAAAGAGCCTTTTGATGCTATAGGCTGTTTGGCGTATATTATATGTGGCGAAAGCATAGGTATCGTTATGGGTTACATCATCAAAGCTGTACGTGGACAGGACGAAGGAGATGCTTTTGCAAATGCAACAGGCGTCACAATGTACAATATGTACGCAGGAGTACATAACCTGCGTGTATTGTCTGGCAGTACGATTGGTTCGGGCATGTCAATTTTAGGATTGTTCCTCACAGTTGTTATATATGCCTTTATTGTGATATATTCACTGTTGTTGATACCCGTATCAATCGTTTATCTCATTATAATGTCCGTTATAGAAGCAATAACGCATGGAATACCAGAAACATTCGGATGCATACTGGATAAACTTATTATGGTTGTATCGGGCATCGGAAGTATCGCTTTGGTAATCCTTTTGATAGCGCAAATCGGATAAAAACAACCCTCCCTTTTCTCTTCTTCAGAGTTTTGGGAGGGTTATTGTTTGTTCAAATTTCTCTTAACTTAATGACGTTGATTTTGAATCACATTGTAGAAATGGATTGCTGACATTAGAAAATAATACTCACTGCTATATAGGTTATGAGGCATATAGAGAAGAGTTTGGATATGAGAGTTCTTTGTACGTTTGTTATAATGAATTCTGCTGTACTGAGTACCAGGATATAGAATTCATGCAAAAACTTTTGCAGTCTGAAAGCTTAATCAAAAAGTATCTTGAGGATGAAGAAAATTTGCTTGGAATGAAAAGAAGGTGAAATCATGATGGAGGCATTATTAGGATGTCAGGAAGAATTATATACTATGTTGGATGATCTGGTAGGTTGCGAAGATGATCCGGCATGCAAAGAAATGATTGAGAATATTTGACAGGAACTGGAAGAAATCGAAGGAAAGATTGGATCGAGCTTGATTTAATATCCAGCCTAAAGGAAGGAACATTTATATGACGGATTATGTAAAACGAGAAATAAATAATATTGAAGCGATTGCTTCAAGGTGTACAGAGAGCCAGGCAGACGGCTATTCACAGATTATGAGAATTTGCGAAGCACTACAGGAAGAAATAGATGAGGCGTATAAAAAGCCTCAATTTGAAGGAGCAACGAGTGATTGTGCCGGGTGGAACCTGGCATATGAGGTGTTACAAAATTCGATAATGAAGTTGAAGTCCTTCACAAAGACAACAGCATCAGCAAAGATGAACTGGTGCGTGATGAAGATGGGGATCTTACTTGGAAGATAACAAAAGATCTGGATGTAAAAGCCTGGAGATATTTATAGGAGAATATTTATGTTGGATAAATTATTGAAGAAACAGGATGAATTATATGAACGGTTAGATGTGCTGGAAGGGTGCGAAGATAACCCCGTATATAGAAAAGAAATCCAGGAGATCCGTAAGGAATTATCTGAGATTCAGGAATATATAAAAACGGAGCTTTTTTAGTTTGGTCTTGGATTACATAAGGAGAATACGATATGGACAGAGTAAAAAAATGTGAAAACTGCAGGCATTTCTTTTATGACAATTCTACTGGCGCATCAGATTGCGGACAGGTAAATGAAATGTCCGAAGAGGATATGGATCATTATTTCATGGAGGGAAATGAAAATTGTCCGTGCTATGAAGAAGATGATGATTATATGGAAGAGCCACCGCTTCTGTAGTTAATCTACAGAAATGGTAGACAATTTCTTGGATAGCTGATATGATATGTTTATCAGTTTATTGTATTACATGTAAAGGGAAATTAGGTTCATGACTCCTTCGGGAGCCGTGGACCTTTTTTTGTGCAAAAACAGAAATTTTAAAAAGAAGGAGGGTAGCAGCACCAAAGCGCGCAACCAGAATCGAAAATAAAATTTTTAGAGAGGAGCAGATCTATGAATGTATACGAAATTGTAACGTCCAGGATCATTAAACAGTTGGAAGCCGGCGTCATCCCGTGGAAGAAACCGTGGAGCGGCGGAGAATCAGCATTTAACAGGATCAGTAAAAAACCATACTCGGTTTTGAACTGCATACTCTTATCCCATTCTGGAGAGTATGCCACCTATAAGCAGTGGCAGAGCCTCGGAGGACAGGTGAGAAAAGGAGAGGAATCCGAAGTGGTCGTTTACTGGAACTGGGTTCCGGTAAAGAATGCCGAGCAGAAGGAGGACGAAGAAGTTCTTATGAAGCCGGTATTACGCTACTACAACGTGTTCCATATCTCTCAGGTAGATGGTGTGGAGCCTTTACCGGTTGAGGCGGAGAAGAACAAGCTGGAACCGATTGACGAAGCAGAAAGGATCAAAGATACCTATCTTTCAAGAGAAAGTGCTTTGAGACTGGTGATCGAACATTCGGACAAGGCTTATTACAGTCCTTCCAGGGACTGTATTGTAGTTCCTAAGCTTGATCAATTTATGGATCCGGCGGAATACTACAGTACGATGTTCCACGAAATGATTCACAGTACCGGACATAAGATGAGGCTGAATCGTCTGGAGTCCGGGGCTGAGGCTGCATTTGGTGGAACTGAATACAGCAAAGAGGAACTGGTTGCTGAAATCGGAAGTGTGATGATCCTCGGAAAAGCTGGAATCGAGACATCCAGTACGATCAAAAACAGCGCCGGATATATTCAGTCCTGGCTGCGGGTACTGAGAAATGACTCCAGATTTATTGTTTCCGCCGCAAGCAAAGCGGAAAAAGCGGTGGAATATATTTACACCGGAAAAAGAGAAATTAAAGAAGAGAATAGAAAGGAGTAATACCTATCCTCGTGAAACGAGGTTGTACAGAGATTAGTCTGGTAAATCTGTAACGGTACTTGTGTGATGCGCCCTGAAAACAGGACGTATTTTTGTTACCGTAAATCGAAAGATTTCGTAAAATACGGCGGAGTGGCTGTGCCTCACTAAGCACTTAATAATGCATCCAAGCCGATTACCGTGTTGCCATTATCCAGGATCTGGTTAGTGGCTGGTATGAAAGTATGTTGGTTTTCGACTGGAATTAGTAGTTTTGTGGCTTGTTATCTTGCTAAGGATGTTGATGAGATTATATATACGCGTGTAGCAAATCAGCATCCAGACAGTGACCGTTTCTTGCATGATTGTGAGAAACTTTTGGGGCGCAAAATTACGATTATCCAGTCTGAAGAATATAAGGATGTGGATGATGTGATCGAAAGAACCCGATGCATCAATACTCCATATGGAGCACCATGTACGGAACGCTTGAAAAAACGGGTCCGCATGCAGTGGGAGCGGGAGCATCCGGATCACCATACCTATGTGTGGGGATTTGATGTAAACGAAAAAGACCGTGCGGAGAGTATTGAAAAAGCTTTGAGTGATTATGATCATGAGTTCCCTCTGATCGACAATCATCTGATCAAAGAGGAAGCACATGGAATCGCTTATAAGCTCGGTCTGAAACGTCCGATTCTCTACGATATGGGATATAAGAACAACAATTGCCTCGGCTGCGTGAAAGGCGGCATGGGGTACTGGAATAAGATCCGGAGAGATTTCCCGGAGGTGTTTGCCCGTAGGGCGAAGCAGGAACGGGAAATCGGGCATAGCTGCATCAATGGCGTGTTCCTGGATGAGCTTGATCCCGATCGCGGAAATATCAACACCGAGATCATGGAAGACTGCACCATCGCGTGTCAGCTCCTGACCTGGGGAAAATAAAGGAGGAATAAGATGAAAGTGATAAAATATAAAGTCCTCTTAGATGAGGAAAATAAAAATATCCTGGTAAAGGAGAGCGCACAGCTCTATGCCAGTGAAAAAGGAGAAATGAATACTCCGGCACAGATCGTACACCTGTGTAATGATGTGTTGCAGGCGAACCGTTTGGCAGAGGAGCATTTATGGCTGCTTGCATTTAATACCAAGAACAAACTTTTGGGGTTGTTTGAGGTATCGCACGGAACCGTCAACGGCTCTTTGATCACGCCAAGAGAAATCTTTGTCAGACTTTTCTTGTGCGGAGCTGTCAGATTTGTGCTGGTACACAACCATCCGAGTGGGGATACAACTCCATCGGCAGAGGACATACATGTGACCCAGCGCATTCATATGGCAGGAGAGATGATGGGGATTCAGTTTTTGGATCATATCATTATCGGAGGGGATACTTATTGCAGTATGCGAGATCAGTACAGCAAACTGTTTGAGCAGAAGCAGTAGACAATTCCCGGAAGGACTGATATAATAGGGTTATCAGTTTTTATCTCGTATGTAAATGGAAATCAGGTTCACGGCTCCGTTTTGGGGCTGTGAACCTTTTTTTGTAAAGAACTGAAATAATTGAGTGGAAGGAGGGCAGCAGCACCAACACGCAACCAAACTTAAATAAAAAGGAGGAAGTTCGGATAAGAATGGATCTGAACGACAGGCATGAACTGGATCGATGAAATTTTCAAGAGATTAAAAAATACGCCGGATGGGGAAATCTGGTGTGATAATGAGACAGAGATCTTATGTAAAACGGAATCCGCTGCAAATGCCATAGCCGATTTGCTGGAGCAGCTTTATGAGTCCCAGGGAGAGGAAATCCTGGTGAATACCGGATATTATGATCCAAAGGAAGATCAGAGAAACGGTGAAGAGGATAAATACAGCGGCTATTGGTATGTTACGGTTGATTGAAATAAGAAAGGAAGGATTGGATTATGCGTCTGGAATATACAGAAGAGCAGGAGAGACAGTTAAGAATAACGGAATTAGAGGCTGTTCTTGATAATGGACTGTATGAAAATGAGGAGGACAAACAGTCCTTAGAACTGGAATTACAGTCTTTGCAGAAAAATACAGATAAAAAGGAGAATATCATGAATGAGTGGTATAAGACCGATGATTTACAGTGGTGCAAATCATTGGGAAATAGAAGATACAAATTCATACAGGCGATATGCCTTGGCAGTATGTGGAGCGATATCTGTCCGGCTAATGCAAAGGACAATTACAATGTATGCTCTGGATTGATCGATCTGAATGACTACAGTGAGGAAGAAATAGAGTCAGTAATCTCTTCCTATTACGATAGTTATTCCGACATGCTGAGGTCCTATGGTGTCTCAAAGGAAAATGCGCGGGATCTTGATTCGATTGTTGCAGAGTGCATTTTTGAGGAGGAATGCCTTATCGAGGATCATAGTCATGGAATGTTTGAAAAAGATAAGGCTGTCCAGTATATTGAAACCTGGATAAAGCGGTGGAGTATCTATATTTAGATGTAGAAGCAAATTCTGTCGAAGAAGCAAAAAAATTGCAGAGGAGGCAGATGGAGGAGAATTTACGCAACACCAGCTGTGTGGAGGCTGGGAGTTTGAAGACGTTGTTGATGAAAACGGCAACGTAGAATAATAGGAGGTATAGCATGTATCGGACATATGAATTGACGGATAAAGAAATCGGGAAGATCACACGGCTCCGCTGGGATGGAGACACATATTATTATGATGTGTTTGAGTCCCAGGAAGAATGCGACAAAGAGCAGGAACGGTTAGATCGGATTGCTGCTGAGTATGAAGAGAAAAAAAGAAAATATATGGAATACTTAGATGGAAAAAGTTCCCTCTAATCCATGAACTATTTTCGTCTGCTTCATAGAAACAGTGGACAATTTAAAAAAGAACTGATATAATACGAATATCAGTTTGTGATTGTATGTAAAGGGAAATTAGGTTCATGGTTCCTTCGGGAGCCGTGGACCTTTTTTGCGTGCAAAAACTGAAAAAATAAAAGAAAAGAGGAAAAGAATATGGTAAACAGATATTTGGAAATGAGCACAGCCCATTTAAAAGAGGAAACAATCGGGATGTTAAAAGATATGGATATCCCGTACTGTGTCAACTATGAAGAAGGAGTATTTATCAGCGTTCTGGATCTGGATCATATCGATGCTCAGATGAGAAAATTATATGATGAACTTCCAGAAGATCTGCGGATACTTCAGGACTATGCCAGAAAATTAGGAGTATCCCTTATCTGGCTGGATCGGGATGCAGACATAACGGAAGGACTTCCAGTGTATGAGTGGTAGGTTTATATCATGGATGAAAAGAATGAAAGACAGCCACGACCGTGCCAGCTTCCAAGTGGAATGATCGTGTAGATAACTGAAGGGAGTTAAATATGAAGGAAACTTTAAAAAAATTGATGAAGGACTATTTGGAAGCGAATGGATATGACCTATCAGAAGAAAAAATGGATGATTTGGTTGATGAATACGAATCAATGCAAACATTTACTGAACTTGAGGACGGAAGCTTTGAAATGGTAACCGGAAACACTTATGACGAAGTAAGTGACTGGATAAGGCATAAAGCAATTTGGTGGATATAAGAAGGAGGAGCAGGAAATGAATGTAAAGGAACTGGATGTACAAATACAGAAAGAGCGCGATCATATGAGTGAATTATATGCTCAGATAAAGGAATGCGAAAAGCGGGAAGAACGCTTGCTTGTGGAACGAAAAGCAGCAGAAGTGTCCGAAAAAGAAGCCTTTATTGATAAATGGTTTCGTGACAATTTTGGCATCCAGAATCAAAAAGAGGCGCGGATGAGATCCGTCTTCCTTGTGTTTGACGAGTATGGAAAGTTTGTCAAAACGGTCACAACTGGATATGGAGAAGCGTTTCCATATGTTGGTCCCATTAAAGATGAAGATACACTGGAGCACTGGTTAAGTAAAAATAAGCTGTATGCGCACAGAGCTTCATCTTTTTGCGACAGAAATCCGGACTGGTATAAGAAAACATTCAAAGACCAGTTGGAGAATTTGGGTTGGACGTTTTGCAAAAATGGAAAATTAAAAGCGACAAAATGGTAATGCAAAAGGAGACATCGGTATGGCGTATTATAGCAGCCCGAAAAAGTATGAAGATGCGACCGGAAAAAGATTTACAACTAAATGCAGCTGCATTCATGTATCTGGAAGCGTCAGAGGCATGGTAAAGCTTGGATTTTGGGATAAATCCAGTGACAAGGTAAGACATGGAAATTGGATTTATCAGCAGCCAAAGAAATAAAAGAAATGGAGATAATGAATATGAAAAAATATTTAGTAAAGAAGACGAAAACAGAAGATTATGAAGATAAAGATCTTTGCGATCATTATTGTGGATGCAAGTATTCCACTGAAAGAATCAATGATGAGATTCATAAGGATTCCCGGAAGATCGATAAAAAGAAGACCCAGGGAATGAAATACCTGGTATGCACATTAAATGATGAGGAGTATGCGCGTCCTCATTTTTCCGTGCATTCGAAGCTGGAGGATGCCTTAAAAGAAGCGTTAGATGCCGCAAATGAATTCCTTTTAGCATCGGAAGAGAACGGCACCATTGAAATTAAAAATAGTCGGACAAGGGTTGAAACAACAATCCAGTCTTGTCCTGAGTCAGACTTTTTGGTTTCCGAGATTTTACCGTTTGATCCGGAGAAGGGAAAAAATCTTATTATCTGGCACCATGCATATGATGGTGTTGACTTTGACATAAGATACCAGGCACATGATCGCTATGATTGCCTGGAAAAGCGTAAAGAGATGATAAGAAAAGCATTCGCGGAACTCGAGGGGCTGACCGAATATAATGAGAACTTCGATATCGAGGAGGATAGCTGTATTGATACCGGAGACGAGTGGGAAGTATTTTCGATTGAAAACGCGGATGCATTAGAAAAAATGGATGTATAGGATGGATGATATTGCGGAATATATCGAATATCAGAGAGGAGTGACGAGGATGAGGAGAAAAACATATGGCAACGTGTTGAAAGCGGGAAAACTCATAGAAAAGAAAGGCTATGGAAAAAAAGAGGCATTGGAAATCGCAGTGCAGTGTTTTGATAACCTGGCAGCCATGAATAATGAAATGTCTGTTGAGTGGTTGATCGAAAAAATTGCACCGCGAGAGTAGAAAAAGCTCCGCACCGTATAGACAAGTGAACGAAAAAATGGTATGATGTATATATCAGTTTTATTGTACGATATGTTTAAGGAAAAAAGGTCCATTGCTCCTTTGGGAGCCGTGGACCTTTTTTTGTGCAAAAAACTGAAATAGAAAAGAAGGAGGGTAGCAGCATAGAATATGCAACCACAAAAGAACCAAAGGAAGGAGAAGTCAGATGAACGATAAACAGGGAGCTGTTGTAAAATGCGGGATCGCGATCTGCGAGAAACGGGATCTTTTGAACCGGATATTTTGCAACAAGCTCATCGACCTGGATGATACCTGCTCGGATGAAATGGTAAACTTCTATTGGAAGTGCTATAAGGCAGGCTGGGACATCGCAGATGCGGATTGCTATGCATAGTTAAATACACTGTTTGACTATGATATCGGCATGACGCATGCGGATGGAATATCCAAGACGTTGTATGAACGTGATCTTGATCCCATGGAACTCGGGGCAAAGGACCAGAATACGTTGACTGAAATCTGCAGAGAGCTTGAAATCGATGTGGATTTTGATCGATGGATCCAGGAAGAGCCGGAGTGCATGGTGTACTGGAATTAGGAGAGGAGGAAAAACATGGCAGCAGGATTTGAGGCATCGCTGATAAAGCAGTTTAATCACTGCAATGCGATTGCAGCGGATATCCTTGATAATAATAAATCAAAGGAGATTCAGGAGTATGCAAAGAAATTTGCTGAAATTGAAAGCCCTTTGGTTGGCGGAACGGAAGCTGAATGGATCCGGATCAATTGGGGAGATATTTATATCTTCTTATGTGATGACGGAAACATTCGATACCAGGTTGATCCGTTAGGGGAATACGGTGGTGAACTCATTGACATGTGGAATTGTGAAAGGGAAGATTTCATAAAAGCCATCTTGTCATTGGAAGAGCCGCCGATCATCCGGGACGGCGTTACGATTTATGAATCAGCCGATCCGATTGAAGAGCCGGATCTGTACGTTCCGATGAAACAGAGAAAAAATATATCACCTACGAAGAACCGTTTGAGGGAAAGAGCTTTACGCTGAAGCAGATGCGGGGGATATATAAAAAAATGGTAGAGAAAAAGGAATACCAGGATTTTGAAGCATGGCTTCTCGATATGGTGCGCAGTGGCGTTTTCGAGGAGATCATGGAATAAGACTTTGTAGAGAGGAATTCAGGAGGGTTCCTCTTTTGCGTGAAATATCACTCCGTCCGGATATGGGGGGAGAAAAAAAGAAAGGATAAGAATCATGATGAAAATTAACGGATTTGTAATGGAAAATTTAAAAAAAGTAGAAAGCAAATTAAAGGATCACGGCTTTACGACAAAGATCATGACAAATGACAGCGAAAGTTATGAGGACTGGAATCTACTCTTTGGTCATGATCAGATTCTTATGCGTATAAAAGCTGTGAGCGCAATGAAAGAGATGCTCACAGTGGGAATAGCCGCCTTTGTGGATGAGCTGGTGAAAGGCTATAAAGGAACACCGCAGAATGTGCTCTCACTCACGGAACTCTTGAAAAATAAGGAGTGGGTTGAGAGCCATTTGACAGTACGCGTGCTTTCTGCATTTCCGGAGACAGAGCTGGATCAGACTGACAGAATCAATCAGGATACAAAGTTCGAGGGAATCCGGAGCTTCTTGTATCTTAATATTGAGGAATTAAAAGATGCAAGAATGGGAACATATGTCTCTCCGGCTGTATTGCAGGCAGCAGGTATTTCTCAGGATGAAGCATGGGAGTGTGCAAGTAAGAATGTTGCGGATTCCTGTGAAATCAAGAGCGTGAAGGAGATCCTGATCGAGAGATATCCGGAATTTTATGATACAGAAGTTGCCGTATCGTTTTTAGATGCCGGAATACCGGAACCGGAGATGTATGTCATGACAAATGAGTCTGCCGCTTATGGTGCAGCAGCCATCCTGAATGACGAAGTACTCCGGGACTTCGGAGAAAGGATCGATTGCCGCCAGATGATCGCCATTCCATCAAGCATTCATGAATTTATTCTTCTGAGAGCGAGTGATGGAGGTGATGCGGAAGGTTTGAGAGAGATCATCAGAAACATCAATCTCAGCGAGGTACTTCCGGAAGAAAGACTTGGGAATTTTCCGTATCTGATCACGATCGGTGCGGATGAGGTCCAGGTTTCTGCATTGAATGGATCAGGTAGAGCATAATTTCAAAATAACAAGGAAGGAGCATTTCCATGAAAGCATATAACATTCAGTGGGACACGGACGGCGATCTGGACGTATTTCTGAGTCTGCCGAACGAGATCAAAATTCCGGATGGGATGGTAGATGAGGATGAGATCTCCGACTACATCTCGGATCAGACGGGATGGTGCCATTATCGGTTAGATGTGCTGGAAGGGTGCGAAGATAACCCCGTATATAGAAAAGAAATCCAGGAGATCCGTAAGGAATTATCTGAGATTCAGGAATATATAAAAACGGAGCTTTTTTAGTTTGGTCTTGGATTACATAAGGAGAATACGATATGGACAGAGTAAAAAAATGTGAAAACTGCAGGCATTTCTTTTATGACAATTCTACTGGCGCATCAGATTGCGGACAGGTAAATGAAATGTCCGAAGAGGATATGGATCATTATTTCATGGAGGGAAATGAAAATTGTCCGTGCTATGAAGAAGATGATGATTATATGGAAGAGCCACCGCTTCTGTAGTTAATCTACAGAAATGGTAGACAATTTCTTGGATAGCTGATATGATATGTTTATCAGTTTATTGTATTACATGTAAAGGGAAATTAGGTTCATGACTCCTTCGGGAGCCGTGGACCTTTTTTTGTGCAAAAACAGAAATTTTAAAAAGAAGGAGGGTAGCAGCACCAAAGCGCGCAACCAGAATCGAAAATAAAATTTTTAGAGAGGAGCAGATCTATGAATGTATACGAAATTGTAACGTCCAGGATCATTAAACAGTTGGAAGCTGGAATAATCCCATGGAAGAAGCCATGGGAGAGCGGCAATAAAATGGCGTTCAATAGAATCAGCCGGAAGCCGTATTCTGCATTGAACAGCATGTTGTTGTCTCATCCAGGAGAATATGCCACTTTTAAACAGTGGGAAAGTATCGGAGGACATGTTCGGAAAGGTGAAACCTCTGATATTGTAGTTTATTGGAACTGGGTTCCGGTAAAAAATACAGAAAAGAAAGAGGACGAAGAAGTCCCAATGAAGCCAGTGCTCAGATACTACAATGTATTCCATATCTCCCAGGTGGATGGTGTAGAGCCACTAGCCGAAGAGGAGATAGAGCTGGAGCCACTTGAGGAAGCAGAGAAGGTGAAAGACACTTATCTTTCAAGGGAACCATCTTTGACACTCCGGATCGAGCATTCAGATAAGGCATTCTACAGTCCTCATCAGGACTGTATCGTCGTTCCCAGGCTTGATCAGTATATGGATGCGGCGGAGTACTATGGTACGATGTTTCACGAAATGGTGCATAGTACCGGGCATAAGTCCAGGCTGGATCGGCTAGAGACCGGGGTTGCTGCAGCTTTTGGTGGAACTGAGTACAGCAAAGAAGAATTGGTTGCTGAAAGTGGAAGCGCAATGATTCTTGGTCGGACAGGAATTGAAACTTCCGATACAATTAGGAACAATGCCGGCTATATTCAGAGTTGGCTGGCATTGTTGAAAAATGACTCGAAATTCATTGTATCTGCAGCACGCAAGGCAGAAAAAGCAGTAGAGTACATTTATAACGGAAAAACAGAAAAAGAAAATAAGAATGTAGAGACAAGGAAGGAGTAATACCTATCCTCATGAAATGAGGTTGTATAGAGATTCGTATGGTAAATCTATAACGGTACTAAGTGATGCGCCCTGAATAACAGGACGTATTTTTTGTTACCGTAGGCAGGAATGCCTTGTAAAATACGGCGGAGCGGCTGTGCCTCGCTAAGCACTTAATAATGCATCCAAGCCGATTACCGTATTGCCATTATCCAGGATTTGGTTAGTGGCTGGTATGAAAGTATGTTGGTTTTCAACTGGAATTAGTAGTTTTGTGGCATGTTATCTCGCGAAAGATGTAGATGAAATTATATATACACGAGTAGCAAATCAGCACCCGGACAGTGAAAGATTTTTGCATGATTGCGAAAAACTTCTAGGGCGCAAAATTACGATTATCCAGTCGGAAGACTATAAAGACGTGGATGAAGTAATAGAGAGAACCCGATGCATCAATACTCCTTATGGAGCACCCTGTACGGAACGCTTAAAGAAACGTGTCCGTATGAAATGGGAGCGGGAACATCCAGATCACCATACATATGTGTGGGGATTTGATGTGACCGAGAAAGACCGTGCGGAGAGCATTGAAAAAGCATTGAGTGATTACGACCATGAGTTTCCACTGATTGAGAATAATCTTACGAAGGAAGAAGCACATGGAATTGCATATAAACCCGGTCTGAAACGTCCAATTTTATATGATATGGGCTATAAAAATAACAATTGCCTCGGCTGTGTGAAAGGTGGCATGGGATATTGGAATAAAATCCGGAGAGATTTTCCTGATGTTTTTGCCCGTAGAGCAAAGCAGGAACGGGAAATCGGGCATAGCTGTATCAATGGCGTGTTCCTGGATGAACTGGATCCCGACAGAGGTAATATAAATACTGAGGTCATGGAAGACTGCACGATAGCGTGTCAGCTTTTGACCTGGGGAAAGTAGAGGAAAAGAATGAAAATTGTAAAATATAAAGTCCTTTTGAATGAGGATAATAAAAATGTGTTGGTCAAGGAAAACGCACAACTTTATTATTGTGCAGGAGGAGTTTTAAATTCTCCTGAGAAAATTGTGCAGATGTGCAACGAGGTGTTGCAGGCAAACAGATTAGCAGAAGAGTATATATGGCTGCTTGCCTTCAATACCAAAAATAGACTCATTGGTCTATTTGAGATATCTCATGGAGCTGTGGACTTATCCATTCTGAGACCAAGAGAAGTCTTTATAAGGCTCTTTTTATGCGGAGCTGTTAGCTTCATTTTGGTACATAACCATCCGAGTGGCGATCCAACTCCATCACAAGAGGATATGGCTGCTACTGAGCGCCATATTGAGGTGGGAAAAACAATGGGAATCCCATTGCTTGACCATATTATCATTGGATCAGATGACAGGGGTGGAAATTTTTACTTCAGTATGAGAGAACGAAATCTTGAATTGTTTGAACCAAGAGAGTAGACAATTTCATTAACAGCTGATATAATGGGAATATCAGTTAATTGCTTTATGTGTAAACGGAAACTAGGTTCATGACTCCTTCGGGAGCCGTGGACCTTTTTTTGTACAAAAAAACTGAAATAAATGAGAGGGAGGGTAGGCGCACAAAAATCGTGCAAACAAAACCGCAGAAACAATCAAAGAAAAGAGGAAAAAAATTATGGTAAACAGATACTTAAAAATGAGCACAGCTCATTTAAAAGAGGCAACTATTGCTGCACTGGAGATTATGGATGTTCCCTACTGTGTCATCTACGACGAAGGTGTATTTATCAGTGTTCTGGATCTTGATCATACAGATGCTCAGACGAGAAAAAAATATGATGAGCTTCCAGAAGATTTGCTGACAATTCTGAATTATGCCAGAAAATTGGGTGCAAGCCTTGTCTGGTTGGATCGGGATGCCGATGAGGTCGAAGGACTTCCAGTATATGAATGGTAAATGTGGAGGCATGTTATGAAAGACTATCTTTTAGCAAGAAGCGATGGACACGTAATGGTTTCTGTTTCAACGGGGACAAAGGAACAGCTGGAACGGGTATATCCCAAAGGGTGTCCATTTCAGAACTATTCTATGTTTGACCTGTTGATGAGCTGGATAAAAATGTATTCGTGGCAGATCAGGAGCAGCGTACCTATGTCCTTGATTGATTTTGTTAAAGAAATCAGGGTAGATGGGAAATCTGTATATAAAGAAGAAATAATAAAATTACTAAAAAAATAAGGAGTGTGGCTCATGAAAGGAATCATGAAGGTGAGCAGATTAAATAAATCCGGATTATATATATCAGAACTTAATTGGGATAAATGCTATCAGGGAAAAAATAATCCGAAAGGTTATTTTGTAATGATAATTGAACCATTGGAAGGATGGGAAAAAGGCATTATTTATTACGAGAAAGAAAAAAACGGATATTTAATCGAAGGTGAGGGGTACATCGTTGAAGGAAACCCAAGCGATATTAAAGAAAATGTAAAAAAACGGAGGACGATGTATAAAACAGAACCGTTTGAATACATAAAAGCGGAATTGAGCGAAAAAAATAATGATGAAGGGAGAGAGTTATGAAATTGTGGAGGTTAAAATGTCAAAATTAACAGAGACAGAAATGGAAGAAATTCTGAAAACAGAAATTTCATTAGAATTGCTTGAAGTTGATGCGGGAATTTACGAATTCCATTTTGATGGAAAAATGAGCATAGGGATAAGCTATGAGCAAGCAGGGCTTGAAACAGACCATACTGTGTATACTTTTAATCTATTTGTAAATTCAGAATATATCAACATTTCTGGGTATTATGACAGTATTTATGATGCAGTAAAAATTCTGACTGATGAATGGAATATGGCAGTAGATGAATATGGAGATGACTAATGATCTCTTGTGAACAGCCAATTCCGGGATATATTTCAGTAGAAGCATTGTGACAGGCGTTGATAAACAGGGGTGAAGAACCTATTAGGTATCATAATACATAAAACGGTAAACATAAGATTGGAGTAGAAAAAATGAATGAAGAATTGAAAAAATTTGCAGAAAAATATAATTGGAAATTAGAAGTATGGCACGGGGAAGATAGAGGAGTTTTATGCGGTGTGCAGGAAACAAATCGTGGAGAAGATCCTCTTCCACTATATAGATTTCCAGGTGGTGTTTCTTTGGAATAATTATAGACATTTCAAAATAAAGCTGATATAATAAGACTATCAGTTTATTGTACTATTTGTTTGAGGAAATTAGGTTCATGACTCCTTCGGGAGCCGTGAACCTTTTTTTGTGCAAAACTGAAATAAATGAGAAGGAGGGTAGCAGCGCCAAAGCGCAACCGAAAAATAAAGAAAGGAGAAGAACTAGGATGAACGACAAACGTGAACCTGCTGCCGATCGGCGCATTACGCTTTGTGAGAAACGGGATATTCTGAACAAAAACTTCTGCTGCCGGCTCATCCACTTGGATACATCCAGCCCGGAAGAAATGGTGGAGTTCCAGTGGAAATGCTATAAGGCAGGCTGGTCCATCGCAGATGCAGATGATTATGCATGGCTGAATACGCTGTTTGGATATGATATCGGCATGACGTGTGCAGCTGAAATATCCAGAGCAGTGTATGAGCGTGACTGGAGTCCCATGGAGCTTGGTGTAAAGGACCGGCTTATACTGGGAGATATCTGCGGGGAGCGTAAGATCGCTGTAAGCTTCGACACCTGGGTTCATACGGAACCGGAGTGTATGGCATATTACGGGAAATAAGAAAGGAATGGATAAAAAAATGAAAGTAAAAAAATACATCACATACGAAGAGCCGCTGAAGGGTGAGAGCTTCACCTTGGAACAGATGCAAGAAGTATATGAGGTTCGGGTGGATAAAAAAGAATATCCGGAATTCTCTATATGGCTTCATGATATGATCCGCAGTGGTGTATTTGAGGAGGTAGTGAATGAATAGGAGTGTCAATAAACTCACAGTAAAGTTAGTGAGAAAAGGATATAGTGTTATGACCGGAATGCACCAGATGAAGGATGGAACGCAGGTGATGGCATTTTATGTCAAAAAAAATGGAATGCCACCGCTTGTGTTGCCGTTGGATTTCATTAGGGCATCAGTGGAAAAACTGGGGGTCGAAGAAACGTTTAAACAGTGTGAAGAGATTTTTAAACCTTCAGCTTCTGAAGATGTCATGGAACTTGGAATTCGCTTGAGAAAGTCAACTTCGGAACCTTCGGCACAGAAGAAGGAATCTCCATTTGAAGGAATCGAAGTGTATTTGGCGGTCGATCATAAAATCGTATCATTGAATAAACGCTCCCATAAAGATATCGAGGATGAGGTGACTGAATATCTGAAAGAGGCTGGTCTTTGCATCTCAGGTGCCTGGAGGGAAGCATACAAAAATACCTTCAAAAAGAGCATCATAGTGCCGCTGGATCTCTTTTATCCAGGACCAACAATCAAGATCCCTGGTATTGAAACTTCGGATATTTATGTAGCCACTAACTCGAAGCTATTTAATGGAGCGACTGCGATCCTGGATAAAGAAAAACTCTCTCGGATCGCGGAAAAAGAAAAGTGCGATGCATTCGTGCTGTTCCCGGCGAACGTCCATACAATGTTTATGGTGGCATTAAAGCCGCCATTTACAATTGATATGGCAGCAGGCTATTTTAAAGAGGCGAATGGCGCACCAACTCCGGAAGAAGAATTGGGCGATAAGCCGTATGTTGTCAGACTGAAGGACGGCGAGATGCATGTCGAAATAATAGAATAACCTAAGTAGAAAGGAATCCGAAAGGGTTCCTTTCTTGTTGGAAGGTTCAGCAGTGATAAAATGATGCGGTTCCTTAAACGGGGGCTTGAAACAAGAAAGGTAGGAAATATATATGAGATATATGATAAACTATAATGAGTCCGTGATGAAGGTATTAAACAGTGTTGCGGAAAAATTAGAGGAATATGGGTTCAAGACATGTATTACGAACTCTAGCGAAAACTTTATAGACTGGAAATTATACTATGGATATGGGAAAGTTCTTGTAGGAGTAGATGTATTAGACATTTTAAAGGGAACAAAAGAAAAAACCTTGACTGGTTATGCAGATCAACTGAACCGGGAATATGTAGAACCGGATCAGGTTCCAAGTAACATCACTGAGCTGTTAAAGGATGAGAAGTGGATTAAGGAACATTTAACAGTACGGGTATTGTCTCAGAAAGAAAGTCACAATCCTGAAAAAATTAGCCGAGATACAAAGTTTGAGGGAATCTGGAGCTTTTTATATCTTATAATTCGTGAAGAAGGTGATACTGTAATGGGAGGATATTTGACTCTGGAGACTCTGAAGGAGGCAGGAATTTCACAGGATGAAGCATGGGAAATTGCATACAAGAACGTGGAGGCGGCATGCGAGATAGAGAGCTTAAGCAATGTCATTGCTAGGGAATCGAAAAAGTATGGTGCAGATGTTGCTATGGCTTCTCCGGCTTCTGAAATGTTCGAACCGGAATTATATGTCATCACGAACACGTCTGGTTCTTATGGAGCAGCTTCTATCTTGAACGATGCAACGCTTCGTGACTTTGGAGAAAGAATTGACTGCCGGAAACTTGTGGCAATTCCTTCTAGCGTTCACGAGTTCCTTCTTATGAGATACAGTAATTTGAACGCTGAGTGGAATCTCAAAAATATCATTAGGACTATCAATGAAGAGGACATAATTCCGGAAGATAGACTGGGAGACACGCCATATCTGATCGCAATCGAGCCAGATGCAGTTCGGGTATCTGTACTGAATACACTGAAAAGGTGATACATAAAGGAAAGGTAGGAAATATATATGATAAACTATAATGAGTCCGTGATGAAGATCTTAAACCGTGTTGCTGAAAACTTAAAGGAACGTGGGTTCAGGATAAAAATTATGACCTTTAATAGCGAAGACATTGAGGATTGGCAGTTATATTTTGGACATGGAAAAGCTCTTGTAGGAGTAGATGCAATGGATGTTTTAAAAGGCATAAGAGAGATGAGCCTGACTGATTATGTAAATGAACTGAGCCGGGAATATAAAGAGCCTAATGAGGTCCCAAATAACCTTACAGAATTATTAAAAAATAAGGACTGGGTAAAAGAGCATTTAACGGTACGGGTATTGCCGCAGGAAGAACGTTGCAGACCTGGGAGAATTAGCAGGGATACAAAGTTCGAGGAAATCAGGAGTTTTTTATTTCTGAAGATCCGTGAAACTGCAGATACTATAATAGGTGCATATTTAACTCCGGAAATGCTGCAGGAAATTGGAATCCCACAGGATGATGCATGGGAAAATGTATACAGGAATGTTGAGGGGGCATGCGTGATCAAGCGTGTGAAGGATGTGCTTGCTGAGGAATATCCGGGACTTACAATGTCAGAACCGGAATTATACGTTATAACAAATGCAGCCGCTAATTATGGAGCGGCATCTATCTTGAATGATGAAACACTTCGTGATTTTGGAGAAAAAATCGACTGCCGGAAATTTATAGCAATTCCCTCTAGTGTTCACGAGTTTCTTCTTATAAGATACAGCGATTGCGCAGATGATGAGGAAGTCATTCGAAATACCATCAGAGATGTCAATGAAAACAATGTGGCTCCGAGGGATAGACTGGGAGAGTTTCCATACCTGATCACAATCGATCCGGATGCAGTTCATGTATCTGCTCTGAAAGGATGATACATAAAGAATTCTGAAAACATTAAAAAAATGAAGGAAGGTAATATTATGAGAGCTTTTAATATTAAATGGGATACAGACGGCGATATGGACGTGCTTGAGAGTCTGCCGAAAGAAATGGACATTCCTGAAGGAATGGAAGATGAGGAGGAGATCTCCGATTACATCTCAGATCAGACTGGCTGGTGCCATTTCGGGTTTGAACTGGATCCAGAGATCGAGTAGTGGCTGCATGTCCTGACTATTGAGGGTTCCTGAGATGGTGGGGCAGCAGGAGTGGATGGTTTGAAAGCAAGCCATAGATTGGATTCATGCGTCTGTCTGTAACCGTGAGTTGCGGTGCAGGCGGGCAGCAGAATTCATGGAATGTGAAATGGAAAACTCCCTGGTAATTACTGGGGAGTTTTTTGCTTGAAAAAAGTTAATTATCCAGTCTGTTCCTAAAAATTTTTTTGAAAAAATAGAAAAAGGTGTTGCAAATATGGAGATTATAGGTTAAAATATCAGCATCAGTTTATAATTCTATTTTGTTTTTAGGAGTATTAAGTCCATTTATCTCGACAGGGATAGTGGGCTTTTTTTGCACATAAAAGACAAAAAGAATGAGAACTTTCATATAAAACCCTTTTATCCAGACGTGGGTTAACTGGTTTATATAAAGTCACCATTAACATTGCGTTACGTAACGCAGAAGCAACCGATATTACCATAGATGGCTATCGGACAAAATCCTATGTTTAGGTCAGCGGAGATAGTATCAAGAGCTGAAAGGAAATTATGAAAAAACTTGTAACTTTTGTAGTTGTAGTAATCATGAGCGTTATGATGTGCCAGACAGCATTTGCTGTGCCGACACGACAGAAGACAGATGATGCAAACATCCTCCACATGAATATGGTGGATGTAACTGTAGAAAATAAGAGATTCCATCTCCCGTGGTTCACTGATGAAACAGTGGATCATCCAGATGTAGTGTGGGAGACGGTAGATGGTACCAGACTCTATTGTCTGGATATGAACCTAGAGGACATTCGTATGAATGCTCCGGGTGCTATGCCGTTTTGTCTTAATTAAAGTAAAAAGCTGTCACATTATGTGGCAGCTTTTTTGTTGGGAAAGCTGACTTTAAAATTCTTTGATTTTATTGAATTAAAATGTTTCCAGAGGGATGCAGAGATTATGGAATTGCATTAGATGCATTTATTGAACAGGAGAAAATGAATGGAATGTAGTGAGTATAAAAAATATTGCTTAAAATATATTTTATATAGGGTCGCAAGTGCGGCTCCATTTTTTTACCTATAACTATTCGTTAAAGCGGTATTTCACGAATAGTTATAGGTGTGATAGAACATATATAATATACCGCTCTTCTATCTTGTCGATGTAGGTAAACATGTCACAAAGATGTAGGACACTTATCACAATCACATGTAAATCCCACTTTTCTACTATTTTTTCAGAATTATATTTGTGATAAGTTTACCTACATTGATACTTTCTTTCGTAGATATTTCGAAAAATCTTGCATAACCCGATAATCAAAAATAGAAATCCCATGACCCTAAAGTGCAGGTTAATAATTTTGATTGCCGTAATGCCCAGAATAGAATGATATGGTTCGCCCATAAATATGTGGGGCAATATGCCGACTTGTATAGCACCGAGTGATATCCACAAATAATTAGGGATGCTCTTATTCGGATCAAGTAGGCGAAATATTATATATGCATATAGTACGAAACAAAATAATATTTTCAAATATAGCATATCAATTCCTCGCGTCTGCTTCTGTTTCCAATGTTATGAACAGCCTTGCTATTAGAGCTGATCAGTATCATTTGTTCCTTTAATCCAAGTGGAGACTAAGGAAACTGGTTCTTCAATTATTTGACTGATAGTCTCAATTCCCATTCCGCTATGGAACAGGCGCAACGCAGTATATCACGCCAATTACAAGATATAAAATAGTCTCGCGTCCCATAGATGCTCTCCTCTCCTATTTTCGTTTTCCCAGTCTATTTTCTGTGTATAGATCCCTTCTCCAGAATCAAAGATCTAAGCATCTTATTTCCGGTAAGGGCTGTTGTAACAGTGATAAAATAATAAATTCTTAAATCCACGCATATACAGTATGCAAAAAAGGCGAAATATGTTTTTTGCTACGCCATGAAATCTCCCTGAGTCTGTCTTAAATCCACGCAATTCATGATTGCGAATACGGCACCTTATCATATATTTATGAAAAAGACTGGGACTGTCAATGAATGTTGGAGGAACCACGTCCATGCTTAAATCCGCACCTATTATATCGTACAAGAAAATGAAACACAACTCCTATGAATACCGATAAAAGGTGATGCTGCTAAAAAATATTATAACTAGGTGAATAACGGAAGAAAAAACAACACCCCTTCCCTTATTGCCGATAAGAAAAGGCGCTGTTATAATTGACAACACTTTCCATTGGTCTTAAATCGACAGCCGCCATTTTTCTATGGCGGCTGTCTTTTGCAAGACTAGATCAGTTCTTCAAGAGAAACTGATTCCGGAATCTTTTTCAGAGCTGCATTGCCATCTGTGTCGATATCTACCAGGTCGAAGACTTTGGCAGTGGAGATATAATTGGTTTCATCTTGGGAGAACCAGTATACCTGCTTTACATCCATGCTTCCAGCCGGACGTGCGCAAGACTCATCGTTTTCAAATAAGGAGCATAAAGCTTTCTTAAAGAGAGCAATGTCCTTCTCTGTAACGTGGTTTTTCTCTGCACGAATCGGATTGATGCTGCCACGAAGAACATATACTGCATCGCCAACGATACTCTTCATTCCCATTGTGTCACTGGCACGTTTGCCATTTTTGGTACTCTCTCCGTTTACGGATTTTGTGATCTGGATATCCTTGATCTCGACAACATCTGTACTGATGGTGTGCTCAATCGTTACGGCACTGCGAATGCCAACAGAAATTTTAGATCCGCTGTATGCGAACAGATTACCAAACAAACGCACATCGATCCATTTCTCACAAGCAGCGGCTGTGATCTTATCGGCAGCTCCATCCTTGAATTCGTTTTTTAAAACATCCGCAGCTCTTGCATGCAGAGAATCATAGCCGTCATCACAGCGGTCCTGGCTCTGCACAAAAATCGATTCGCCCATATCCTGTAAACGATTGCGGAGTTTTCTCTTGATGCATTCAGCAGAAATCTCTCCATATCCTTCAAGATTTGTGCGCGGCTTTCCTTCGTTCAAAGGATCCCCGTTTGGATTGCAGTTTTTAACATTTAATAACGCGACAAAATCATATTTTCTCATGACTGAACTCCTTATACTTCTGTATTCTCTGATTCACTAGAAGCCGAATCTGTGCCGGCTGCATTGCTTCTTGCGTAGTCTCTTCTTGAAAAATAATTCGACTGACTGGAATATCCTAAAAGGTATGTGGCACCCAATGGCGTGTTCGTGAAGTCAGAAGGATTCATGGATGAGAGGATACCATTGATCATATCTTTGTAGTATTCTCCATCGCTTGATCCGTATTTATTAAGCTTTCTCAGATAAATCTGCAACTTGCGGAAAAGCTGTTCCCATGTAGTTGCAGGACGTTTGACAAAATCCGACATATAGCGGATCGCATTTGTTTCGCGATCGGAATCCGTACTTGTAAAGGTTTTACGCTCTGCGTAGTTTGCGATTGCAAGCAAGCGACCGAAGAGGTAATCTCGGTCGGTACGATCATAATCGAGCATGATCTCTCCTCCTTTGAATTTGGTTCCATTTATTACGGCACAGGCAATCGAAAATACAGAATTCCAAGCATTTTTGTAGTGCTCCGGATGCGTTGCATGTGCGAAAAGATTCTTCTGTATATCTGCCGGAAGTGGTCGATTTTCAATGAGGCAATCACTAATTCGTGAGATTGCCTTTGCCACAAGGGCTTTCGAAGCAACGGATAACTGCCCTTTGGAATCTTCATGTCCATATGCTGCCCTTACGACATCATATACGGATGGTGCTCCGACAAAATCGAAGGAGCCATAGCTCAAATACCAAAAATAAGTTTTGTGCCAGGTTAAGATATTTTTATAAAATTCCTGAGCTGTGATAATTCTGTAATCCAGAACAGATATCCTTCCTTTAAGGCTTCCCTTTAAGGAACTACCCAGCTGCAAATAATGAATCACACCATTGCATGAATCCTCGTTATCCTGGAAAATCTGATTGAACGCTTCGTCCATCGCTTCCAGATACTCGGTACGATTAGAAAAGCTTTTTGCCATGTTTTTTCCGAAAGTATTCGGAGTATTGGCATAGAATGGAATTACGATTGGAGATCCAATATCATGCCAGGCAAGAGAAATATCCTCATTTCCATTATAAGAAAGCCCTTGCAGCGCGATTAACCATTTCAGAGCATTGTGTGCCTTACAGGATGTGATATATCCGATCGTGGCAACATCGGAGGCAGATAAATATCGTTCTGACAAATACACGATCTGGAGCTTTTCATTTGATGAGATCAGCTTACCAAAATCGGATGTAGCCCGAATTCCATTAGAGTGCTTTAATGTGATTGGAATATTTTCCCCGGAAACGTAACAATAATCATGCGGAAATGTTTGATCGATCAGATTATTATAGTATTCAATATAGGATCGATACATCGTAGGATCAAGCCATGTTTCCGGAATATAATCTGAGTCTGCAGAGTCATCCCCTTGAACGATAAAACGGACATTGCAACTCAAAATATCGGTGTTTCGTATTTTCTGTGATTCGTCAAAATATCCACCATCTTTTTGAAGTAATAATCCACGAGATGCGATATCTTCTATGAGAGAATGATTGGAGGTATATTCCAGTACAGCCTGTACCTGCGGTGTGGCAAATGGACTCTCTGCCCATTTCTCAAGCTGCTTGATATAGGCATCGTGCCGGTTCTCATTGGATTTTCCACCATCTTTCAGAATATAATAGGATTTCAAATCTCCAGTAATATAATCGATGCGGTCATTGAGTGCATGGGGGGCAATTCCGCTGGTTCTCGAATCAGAATCCAAGGTTACGGGAATGATCGTTTTGATATCGTCATCCGGACCGGCGAAAACAACATCCAGAAAATTTCCTTGCATGTCGATGGAGACAGTAATATGTCCTGACATGAGGGAATGGAAAATTGGAAGAAGGATAGCTGTTCGGTTGATTTTCTTGTTGACAACGATTGTTTCACCAATCTTATCTTTGTTAGAATCGTAGACTTTTTCAAGATCATATAATAGATTCATTTGCTATGCTCCTCTATTCTGTCTGTGTTTCAATTTGTTTTGGTTTGACCCAGATCGGCTTTGCATCATGAAGGACGCGATGAATGGGGCAATCTTTTGGATCCGGGAATGTAATAATGCCGTTAATCATATCACAGTTCCACATATTCGTTGTGATTTTTTTGGTTGTCGCTTTATTGTATGCCTGGTTCGGATAGGTATGGGAGTGAAACATCAGTCCCATGGACATATCGATTCCATCATAGTAGCCGGCTCCGGATCCAAAGGTACAAGGCTCCACATATCCTGTGCAGTCACTGGTTCCAAGTACGATCGGCATCCTGCCGCCTCGCTCAGTCCAGCGTCTTGCGCTTTCCATGTGTTTGGCAAAATTTCGGTCTTCCTTGTAATTTTCATCCAAGGACCAATTAAGCGCAACACGTACCTGATAGGAAACATCCTTTAGATAGGTACGGTATCCCAGATCGCATCCGGGACCATAATAGTTCGGCAGTTTCCTTGAACGCGCTTCAAATCGGATCGGATTCATAATGCGTACAGAAACTGGTCTCCATGAAATTGTAGGCTTCCAGTATATGGATTCTGTAATCCCTCTTAATGCGCTGAAAGTAGGTACCTGATAGCTGCACAGCTCTCCGGACAGCGATGTAATAGGATTGGAAAAGAGCGCATAATCGCCCCAAACATGGAAATCCAAATACTTGTAGGGTGTATTTTCACTCATGCGAACGCATCCCTTCTATAAATTTATTTATTATTTAATAACTGTGTAAATGATATAACAGAAATTGTTTTCTGTCAATGAAAATGACAATAATTACAGAAAAACCATGTAAATATTAGACAAAAATCAAAGCATCCCAATTTGCGCGAAACTCAAACGGGATGCTTTGATACGATCATAAATGTGCCAGAGACTTTGGGAACCACCTAACACATATGATAAAGCTTATATGCAGTTATGATTTCCTTCTGCTCTTCCGAAATCAACGGATCCGAAGAGATGGAGGTTTCGGAAAGAGAATATGACTTGTGGCAGACGGAGCACAAAAAATGATCCTTGATTTTAAATAAGTGCCGCCCGCAGATCGGGCAGATATGATCGCAGATGCCTGGAATCTTTTTTGTTGCTGCTTTGGATTTTTTGAACTGCTTTTTCTTCAAACGCTTTTTCATCGAACGCTCCTCTCTTGATTTGTGAGTTACTGGTACCGGATCGCATGAACGATGAACCGGTTTTTTCCGCGATTGGCACAGGTGGATAGGGTGAGGATCTGACGGTCGCTGGATGGAACGACCCCGGTCTGAATCACGGAGCGCTCTGTCAAGGTTTCCAGAAACGCTTCATATGTCTCTGTGTTTGCAAATGCAATCCGATATACCAGATTGGTATCAATGTCTTTTGGAACCACATATGCGGCAAATACCTGGTACACCAGAGTAGAATCCGGAGTATACAGATAGATGAACGGATGCTTATTATAGAAGGACAGGCTGCCATACGAGGACAGGATGCCAAACATCGAACCGCTCTTCATATCGTGCCCGTGGATGATGAGATTTCTGGTTTTCTGGTAGTCCCGGATTCCGGCATTGATGAAAATCGAACCACTGCCTCTTCTGGTCCCATCAAAATTTTTCTTAAGATAATCCGTATTATCCTGGGACTGCACGACCGGGTAGCTGATCCTGGTTCCCGGAATATCGATCCAGAATCGATAATCCCGGTTGCTTGCGCTGAGTCCGGCATGATCAAAAAGTTTTTGCGGCTGTTTCAGATAAAGTTCTGCGGCAGCAGAGCTGGAAATCGGCTCCAGCTGCTTTCCGTCCCCTGTCTGCGCATCGGTAATTGGGGCTGTTTCATCCGATTCTATGTTCTCCTCTAAGGCATCGGAAAGTGTTGCTGTGACGGTTCCAGCCTGTTCATATTTTTGCTTCAGGATTGACTCATCAACCGTCTGGATCACATATGCGGCACACATATAGAGAAACCACATCGCAAGTATAAAGCTGCTGATGGCAAATAATAGCCGGATGATCACATATCGGGCTTCTTTCTTTCCATCTTTCTGGTCTGTGTTTTTTCTGTTATTTTTCATGGCAATGCAAGATATCTCCCATACGATTAAGGATTATAGGAAAAGCATTCATCCAGATTATAGACCGACTGGATGAAATTGGAATTTATCGAAGACGATCCCTTGGGATCATCGGATAATCCAATCAGATAATCTGCCGAAGTTTGGAGACAAAGGCAAATCGCAACCAGCTTCTGAGGCTGGGGAAAGATCAATCCGGACTCATAGCTTGAAATTGCCGGCTGCTGCACTCCGATAGCATTTGCAAGTTTCTGTTGGCTGATGGAACATTCCTGTCTCCTTGCTTTCATACGTTTTGCGAAAATCTGATTATATTTGAGGACGCGATCGTCCCGACCGGATGGTATTTTCAAAAGATCACCTCATATCAATAATCATTCAATGTGTAATCGTTGTTGTAGAAAAGTTTGGGATCGTTGACCTGCTTGATCTTATAAGTGGACTCTGCAGAGTCGTATGCCATCGTAATCTGGCTGATCTTTTTCAACGTATACGAACCACCGTTTGTGGATGTGAAGTCCAGACGATACCCAAAGTTTACGAGGACAGAGTCGGATGTGTTGAGGATCGCGCAACCGTAATTGTTTGTAGTCCATGGGATTGCTTCCTTCATATAAAAATTCGAGTACGATACCTGATCCTCGCTCTCTGCGGGTTTTTCCAGAGCCTGGAAATAATTGAACATAATATCCGTGATGACGCTGTTATCAAAGTCATCGGTAAAGTATTTCTTTACAGACTCAATGTCTACCCCGTTCGTATAATCGGTATAGAGGGCGTTCCAGACGTTCTGGATCTGACGCAGGATGTTGGTAGTTTCCGCATCGTTGATCTTGCAGATGAGTGGTACCGTTTCGGAATCGGCGCTTGGTGTGATCGTCTGTGTAAAACTTCCGAAGAGGGAGCTTTTCGTGTCAACCTGAACGGACTGTTTGGCGATTGCCGGGAAGGTATAGGTATCATACACATCAATCGCAGTAGCCGGGATCTTATACTGGTCCACATCCACGCCATCCACGGTGATCGTGCAGCCTTTCGGAACTTTTAGGCTCCAGTTTTCAACGAACATATCATTCATGACGATCTTCCACTGATTGTCTGCATCCATGGCAAGTGAAAACTGGTAGCCAGACTTATTGATGTAAACGGTCGCATCCTTCGTCAGAGCACCATCGGAAATCTCCACGTCAAAATTCTTGATTTTGACACCGGTAATGTCCGACACGCCGCTTCTTTGCAGATACCACTCTACGTTCTTATCGGACACGAATGCATTCTCCGGAAGGTAGATCATATCGGCGATTCCGTCAAAATTCTGGGTGTTGATGGCATTGATAAAGTTCTTCACACAATTTTCCGCTTTTGCAACGGATCCTTCTTCCAGGTTTTCGGCATTCGCTTCAAAAGATACGTCTGAATTCTCGGATCCTTCCGAAAGCCTGGTGCAGCCGGCTGAAAATGCGGCAGTGGCAATCGCAAGGCTGCATAAATAAATGATAGCTCTTTTTCTGATCATAATGTTTTTTCTCTCCTATTCCGTTTCTGCGGTACTGTCTGTCTCGGAATCAGCACTGCTCTCTTCTGCTGCCGCCGTCTCTCCAGAGGCTTCTTCGGATGTTTCCTCTTCGGTGACAGGTTCTGTCACATCTTCCGGTGCGATCGTCTCCACGGGGAGTGTCGCTGCCGAATTCGGGTCTGGCGTAAGGGAATCTGTTCCTGCTGCCGTCCCGGTCGCTTCCGTTACGATGTTATCCGGATCATAAGCCGGAGCACCGGAGTGGATCGGTTCGATCGCAATCTCCGTCACACCCCGGTAGGAAAGCGGGTGAAGGGAGAACACGCAAAGGACATTTCCTGCAATGTGATCAATGGGAACGTATGGATCATCCCATGCACGGGAGTCGTAGGAGTGTTCCCGGTTATCGCCCAGGACAAAGTACTCTCCCGCTTCCAGTGTAATGGCATTGGCTGCCATTCCCGGATTGTTGATGGACGGAAAATCCTTGCCTTCTTTGTAGGCCTCTCCATTAATCAGGATCCGTCCGTTGACAATCTGGATCGTCTCACC
>ERZ837590.82-NODE-82-length-95524-cov-56.645665_pt1 | contig 95524 bp, 89 predicted proteins | sample MGYA00519573_ERZ837590 | MGnify/ENA primary metagenome ERZ837590 (study PRJEB31850, sample SAMEA3708820) | human gut metagenome | biome: human gut; feature: human-associated habitat; material: faeces | place: China | collected 2014 ... | reverse complement strand
TGAATCTCGCATGCTCGGACAAGTTCGGTACAGGAATGCCATTGCTGGCGTCGAATCCGTTCACCCTACCGATTCCACCTGATCCGGAACCCAAATCGTGGGAGGTGCCGCCATTGACGGGCACGCAACTGGCCGCCCTATACGAGTCGATGCCGGAATACGACCGGCTAAGTGTCCTCTTGGCCGCATGGGCCGGTGGCATGAGAATCGGCGAGGCATGCGCGTTGCGCGTATCCGATTTCAATCTTGAAGCCCGAACCATGATGGTGAATCATTCGGTCTGCCGTGGGGAACACGATCTGGGAGAATTAAGATTAGGGCCGACCAAGTCGAAGCATTCCAAACGCGTGTGCCCGTTGCCTGACCTGCTGGTGCCATTGGTCCGCGAGCATATCGCCAATCGAAAAGACGAATCCAGCCCGTATTTATTCCAGTCCCGTCGGGGAAAGGGACCACTCGCCCCGACGACCCTGGGCAATCATTTCCGTCAAGCGCGCGAACAGGCGGGATGCACGACAGCGACGTTCCGTACGTTGCGTGTCACTCATGCGACCCTGCTCATGCAGAACGGCGGCACGATCCGTGAAACGATGGACAACATCGGAGACTCCACCCAGGAGGTCGTGATGCGTCATTACACAAGGACGGTGCAGGAACATCAACGCCAGGTAGTGAATCGCATGGCAGTGGGTATGACATCGGAAAGCAAGACCCTGCAGCATATCCTCGGCGTGCAATACGCCGGTCCGGGATCGATTCCGGAGGCCCGACTGTTGGATCTGGACGCGAAACTCTCCCTGATCATCAAAGCCCTACAACAGATAAGTGTGAACGACTAATAACAAACAATTTCAGCGTGACCAACATGAAACCGTAATCCACGCAACAGGAGGATAGGCAAATGACGGACACGATCATGCTCGAAGCGCCCGCAAGAGGATGGAGGATATCGGACCTAGCGGACGGTCAAGGAAGAATCCTACGACTACACGACCTCACGGCATCATCCCTCGGCCACACCTCCCATGCCAACCCGGACCGCAAGCCCATCAACGTGGCCAACCAAACCGAAAGCCCAACGCGTACAGGCGGGAGAGTCACGATCGAACGGAAGCCCGATGAAGGTGACGGACCGGCCGTGATCCACCGCCTCAACGACGAGCGTGACCAACGGTGGCAAAACCTGATAGCCGGCTTTCTCGTTCATGCGAGCCGCGGCATCGTTCGTCACGACGGACAACACGAGTACACAGCCGTGCTGTGCGGCCCACAAGCCGCAATGCCGTTTGATCTCGGCACCGACCCCCATACGCCGACACTCGGGCGACACCGCGATCCCTTGGACCATGGCGGTCCTTACGGCAAGGAACTCTGCTGCATCACCGTGCCCGGCAGCGGCATAATATGCGGAATCCTCCAGGTCTGGCATGACGAACGCGCCTCCTACAAGGCGGTCCTCGGCCCACGCCCCTATAAGCGTCGGCCGGAACAGGTCATCCGGATTGGGCAACGGTTTTGGCAATTGTTGATTCCGGCATTCTCCGATCTGTTCGGTGAGCAGATTCCAGATCATATCCACCTGCATCTGGCCATCCGCGACAGTGAAGCGCAACGTACCATCCGATTCATCCAACCCGACGGACGAAACGACAGGGAGCTTGTCCGAATCATCCGACCGACCCTTGGAGATGCCACGGAACAGATTCTGCAATCCTTCGAACAATCCCACGGAAAACCTCCTATTCCCAAGACGAACGCTTTCACCATACCAGCCGATATCGGGAATGAGCATGAGCCAGCAGAACGAGAAAAGCAAGCAGATGGAAAACCAGAACAAGCCTAATAGACAATCGACATCACGACATCATGGCACGCATCCCCATGGATCTACGGGCCCGATACCAGTGATATCCACCCTCGGCCCTCGGCGAAAGAAGGACGAACCAATATGAAAATGCGAACGGATGTCCTCTGGGAACCGGACAAAACCGACGAACATGACCGACTGCTGTCGCGTTTTGAAGACGACATAATCGGCCTGCGCGCACGGACGGTCAGCCCATGCGAGATGGCCATCCATCCGTGATTTCATGTACCGATAACAATCAACGCATGCGTGACCGGATTAGGAGAAAAACCAAAGCCAGACAAGGAGCGCACAAATGAATCCGGATCCGAACGCATACCGTCCAAGCAGCCTCGACCTCGAAGACGCGGCCCGCATGAAAAGCGAAAGCGAACTGGAATCGACCCAGGCACACACGATGAGAAACAACCGCGACCTGGAAGCGGTCATGGCCATGGCCTGCCTCGTCATAACCCTGTCGATGGTGGAAAGCACTCCGTTCCTCGCCATCATCCCGTTCTCGACCGCAATCGCGCTCCTATGCGCCGCAGGACGCGAGCAGGCACGCGCGGTGAAGACGATGCGCGAATACCACGAGACCGTCTCCATCCTCGAAAACGAACTCGATGCCAACGACTACCAGAACATCATGGGACGCCCGCACCCATGGAAGATCCTCTGACGAACATTACCCCCGATATCGCAATGGGGACATGTGGAATCAATGAAGGAAACCGACGGGGGAAACAATAAAAGAACAGACTCGCACACTTTCCCCCGAAGGTGTTCCTCCCCCAAAACCCTTTTCGGGAAACCGATCCCCAAAAGGACGAGGACCGATGAGGAACGGACGAAAACCACGCATGACGCTCCAGACCCTCGCGACCATCGCGATGAACCTGTTCACCATCTGCTGCGCCTGCTACATCATGACCATCATCTGGTCACGGATCGACCCGCAGGCCACGTTCATCAGCCGGCATACAGGAGTCGTATGCGGCATCATGGCGATAACCCTCGTCCCCATCCTCCTCACGACAATCTACACGACCATCATCCCAATGAAAGGAAGGGGAAGACATGGGAGCGACAATCCTGCAACAGGCGGTAAAATTCGCGGCCAGACTCGACAGGACGACGCAGATGGCGGACATGTTCGCCGACGGACTGCACGGCATGACGGCCGCGTCCGACGCGCTGAAAAAGGTCATGGACGAGTTCGGCATGCCCATGCAAGACGATCCCGACATCGAACCCATCGGCCACGACGAGGCCTGCGATACAGCGGAAACCCTATACCATGAACTCCTCAAACACGTGTCAAGCGGACGCATGACGCTCAGATTCGCCCAGACCATGAACCGCGCGTGGGCGGAACTCACCGTCAGCGATGGATTGACGGAAGCGCGGCGATGAGACACGCGACGGAATGCGGCGAACGAGACGTCATGCGATTCATGAGGGAGACGGCCGGATGCCTGGTCGAAAAGGACATCGAATTGAGGGGCGCGGTCGAGGACCTGGACCGAAGAATCGAGGAGATCCGCCTCCAGATCGTCATGCTGAGCGGGAAAAAGGAAGGAAGGGACCGGTGAACGACGGATTGTTCTCCATGGAAGAGAAAAGAGAGGGAAACGACGGGAAGGCCATGGTGAGCTTCATGGTGCCGGCCGCGCTCAAGAACGAGCTCCAGGAGCGCGCCAGACAGTTGCACACCACGGCGACACGACTCATGGCCGAAGCCATCCAACTCAGGCTCAGGAAAAACGACGGCGCCAACGACATGGACAGGATCGGCGCCGACGAATTCGTCAAAGGCAACGCCATCAGGACATTGATCGCGGCGCGCCTCACCGACGAGTCGCCGGCGCAGGCATGGGTCATCGCGTACCGGGCGGGATGGAACGACGCGTTGGACTTCTGCATCCAAGCGGAACAGGCACTCGACAAGGAGGAAGACGAATGAGCGAGGAAGAACGCATATGGGCCGACACGCTGGCCGACGCGGTGGAACCGGCCAACGAATACGCCCGCCGGATAAGGAGGAAATACATGGTGTCGGACCGGAACGACCGGTACGGCATCGACCACACATTGAATATCATCGGCCAGGCGTTCCTGGCCGGCGTGGAATACCAAGCCGGCCAGAGACCATGACGGCGAGCGGAGACACGACGATAGGGGAGGCCGACGCGGCCCTCCGATCGGAAAGCGCGCTCCTGGACGAGCGGCTGCCCGTTAGATGGGACGGTGAGATCATCCACTGGACGGACCGTTGGACCGACATTGGAGACATGCTGTTCCTCTGCGGGAACAACCGTCTGAGAACCCTCCAGGCATGCCCCGGCACAGACAGTCGACGTCGATGGAACCAGCACCGGCCCCACCTATGGAAGCCATGGAGCATCACAGGCCGCACGACCCGAAGCCGGTTATGCCTGATGCGTTGCGGCGTGTGCGGACTGACCCTCGTGGAAGAGCACCCGTTTGACGGAAGCGAGGAGAAGACCTGGCAGTTGGACGAACCCGATTACGGGCCGGACGGCAGCCACGTCATCATCCAAGGAGAACTCGACATCTGACCCCTGACGCATATGCGCACGGCCGGCAAAAAGGACGGAACAATGAAAAAAATGAAGGCAAGGCCACGCAACAAGCCATTCGACGCCAAGGAACGACAATACCTGTGCGGTCTAGACGCCGTCGACGCGTGCACCGAGAAACGTATCACATGGAACCAAGCGTTCATCGCATACGCGATAAAGGAACTTGTGCGAGGATGCGCTCCAAGCGACATCTTCCGCCGGGCTGGATGCGGTCCGGAAGTCATCGGCAGCAAACGCATCGAGCGATGCGCCGCACGATGGCGCAAGAAACTTGAAAAACAACAGGAACAGGAGAAGCATGATGAACAGGAATCATGACCCCATCGTCAAAGCGACCGTCATCATCGTGGCCTGCATCGTCGCGACGATCATGATCTGCGTGGAATGTGCGCTGCTGCCACGATACGGGTGGTTGTGGCTCGTCCTGCTGGGCCTGGTCGCCACTGCCATCATCTTCTGCGTGGTGACGATCGTCCTCGCATGGAGGCACGGAAAAGGAGGAAGACGATGAGCGACGGGACCAGATGCTGGTTCGGAGCCGTGACGGGGCGCACCGTGCCCATGGCGCGCATGGCCGTCGCCGGCATGCGGACGACCCGACTGTCCGACGAGGACATCGGAGCGGAATACTTCCTCGACCGGCACGCGGAACCGGACCCCGGCCTGGTCGCCGACGTCTGCAAGGCCATGGCAGCAGCGTTGAGAAGCCTTGGAAAAGAATATGGCGATACCATTCCGATCCTACCGGAAGCCATGTGGATCGAAGCGATGGGATACGACGACAGGCCCGACAGCGACGACTGCATCATCGCCGTAGACTTGGGCACCGGTGACTTCTGCTACGACCGGATTCTGGCTGAAAATCCACAGGCCCGTGCCGGCGCCGTGATCTGCCTTGACAAGATATCCGAATTCATCAGGACCAGAACCTCCGTTGACGGGATGGGACAATGAACAGGCCGGGAAAAGCAACACGATCACACGGCAAGCCATCAGACGATGACGATGAGACCACTGGTCTCGGATTGCCCGTTTCACTCAAAAGACAAATCGAATCGTATGCGGTGATGCATCACATGACGCCAACCCAGGTCCTCGCGGAAGGCGTGAAACTACTCTTGAAACAGGAAGCGTTGCAACAGGGCAGAATGAACCGGGCCAAACCGAAGGCAAGGCCATGCAACAAGCCATTCGATGCTGAGGAACGCCAATACCTGTGTGGTCTCGACGCCGTTGACGAGTGCGGTGAGAAACGGATCACCTGGAACAGGTATTTCATCCGCTATGTGGAATACGAGCTCGAGTTGGGTGCCCGGCCGGTGGACGTGTTCAGAAGCGCGGGCGTCGGTCCGGAAGTCATCGGACGCAAACGCATCGAACGGTGCGTGAGCCGATGGCGCAGGCAAGCGGCGAAGGAGAGGAATGAACAATGAACGGAGAACAGACCATGGAAGACAAGATCGAATACAAATCGAAAACAGGACACTTCTGGATCGGTCTGCGGAACGGCAGTGACTTTCCCCTGAACCGCAACGTTTACGCCATGGCAAGATCGCAGGAATACCGGCCAGGGCTTCGCAATGGAAGCATCTTCACGGAGTTCTTCGTGGCGAAAAACCCTGAAATCGTCCGATGTTCCTGCCATTCGATGGAATCGGTGGTGAAAAAGCTGCATTTCCCGGACGGTACCACGCCTGGTTTAATGCCGGCCACTGGGTGGAGTTCATGGGAATCGGTGAGAAACCGGAGCCGGCGACGATAGTCGTCGATGCCGGGAACGACGACTACAGGATCGCCCTCGACCTTGATGCGGGAAACTGCTACTACCAGTTCAGGGACCTTGACGAGGCGATGGGCGCGATATGGTTCCTTAGCCAGTTCATTGAAACCGTCAACCAAAGGAAAGAGTACCGTCTGGAGCTCGCACACTGAACGAGTTGCCATCAGGCCGGATAGCCGATCAGCTCACGGTCAGTCCAATCGATGAGCTCCGGCGTAATCCGGTCCACGTCCAACAGCCACACCTCGTTCCGGCGGGGGTTGAAGAAACCCAACCGCCGGATCGACTGGTATTCAGGGTGGACGGAATGCAATCCCATCCGCCAATAGATGAGCAGTTGAAGTGTGTACCGGTGATTCGGAGGATAACCACTCACCTTGAAATCCCACAACGTGTCCCCGGTGAGGAAATCACCGGACCCGCTCGTGATCCGGTCCGTATAGCCTCCCTCGAAATCGAATCCCTCCCATACCACCGGACCATACTCGTCGAGGAACACGCGGGACCTGGCGACCATGCGTGTCAGATTGAAATACGTCGCCGCATCCGGAACCATCCGCCGCGGCTTCCAATACTGCGGTCCACGACGCGCGGCCGCGTCGAAATCAAGCAGCAGGCACGCAGCGCGAGCCGAAGGAAAAGCGAAATCCACCATTCTGGACAGCAACGATTCCGCATACTCGCCCTGGCCGACCAGACGGGCGCCCAACAGGGGAATGCGGAACGCGACCCTTTTGGGCACGCCCATCGCGATTCGCGTCATGTAATCTACGTACAGGCCGGCAAGGTCCGGCGCGACCGTCTCCATGGTACGGGGATGCAACGCCATCCGATCAGGCAAAGGCGTCCGGCCGAACAGGGATAGGGGCAATAATCCTTCCGGCGGCTGGTCGACCATGCGGATGCGGGTGGTCACGGCCATCGAATCGCGCCGGCGGCGCAACTCATCCATACGCGCGGCGTCCGCCTCCAACACTGCGGCGGGACGCAGATCCATGCCAGTGGACCCGTCGAATCGGTAGAAACGAGGCAAAACCGGACCTCCAATCCACAAAAGTCACGCGTGCGGAATGGAAACGGAACGGATATGGAGGCCTTCATGTCTACGGAAACAGGCTGATCGGCCATTTTCCACTCGTCTCGCAATAATTCGCGAAAAATGCCGTTTTGCTGTTCGTTCGACGGTTTCCACCATCAAATGTTACACCGGCGCCAACATAAAATATCCCAATAGTGTGATAATATTGATGTTATCGGGAGGGCGCAGGCCGAGCCCGAAACGGAAGAAGGAAACCGTATATGTTGAACGTCAACTACCTCGACACCGAGTCCGGCACCATCCTGCAGGACGAACTACGGGACTGGTCCCAAGCCGCCCTGAACCAACTCGACAAGGCGTACGGATACAAGTCGTTCCGTCCCGGCCAGCTCGAGGCCGTCAACGCGATTCTCAACCGGCGCGATCTGATCGCCGTGATGCCGACCGGCAGCGGCAAGAGCGTCTGCTACCAGTTGCCTGCCCTGCGTGTTGGGTCGTTCACCGTCGTTGTCTCTCCCCTGCGCGCGCTCATGCGAGACCAGGTGCAGGCCCTGCAGGCCAGGGGAGTGCCGGCCGCGCTCATCGATAGCGGTGTCTCGCCGAAGCAGCGCCAGAGCATCTACGACATGGCTCATGGAGGGGGACTGCGTATCCTGTACGTCGCGCCGGAACGGTTGTGGACCGACGATTTCCTGTTTTTCGCGCAATCCACGCGCATCGACCTGATGGCCGTCGACGAGGCGCACTGCGTGCTGCAGTGGGGCAACGACTTCCGTTCCAGCTACCTGCGCATCGGCGAGTTCATCGCCGGCCTGCCGTCACGTCCCGTCGTGGCCGCGTTCACTGCGACCGCGACCCGCAGCCAAGTGCCCGAGATCGCCGAAAAATTGGGACTGGACCAGCCGGTGCGCATCGGCACCGGATTCGACCGTCCCAATATCCGTTTCGACGCGCTCAAACTCAAACCATCCGCACGCAAACGGTTCATCCTCGACTGGGTCGACGGACACGAGGGCAGCGGCATCATCTACTGCAACACCATCAAGGACTGCGACTCGTGGGCCGAACGCCTCGCCAAGCACGGCGTGGACGCGGCCGCGTTCTACGCGCCCCTCGCCGACAGGGACAAGGCCCGCATCCAGGACGGGTTCCTCGCCGGCTCGCCTCGCGTGATCTGCGCGACCACCGCGTTCGGCATGGGCGTCGACAAGCCCGACGTGCGCTGGGTCGTCAACAACGGCCCATGCGAAAGCCTTGAGGCGTTCTACCAGGAGGCCGGCCGCGCGGGACGTGACGGCCAGCCCGCCCGAAGCGTCGTCCTGTGGACTGACAGCGACTTCATCAACTGGCGGTACCGCCTGCAGGACCATGCAGGCGGCGCGTTGGACGATCCCAAGCTCAAGGAACAGGCCGAACGCGCCGCGCTCGGCCGACTCGACGCGATGCAGCAATACTGCGAGACGGACGAATGCCTGCGCCGCGTGCTCCTCGACTATTTCGGCGAGGATCAAGACAGGGAACATTGTGACAACTGCGGCAACTGCACGTACGTGGCCGACTGCGACGTGAACCCGCAGGAACTGCGCCGCAGAAGCCGCTCCACACGACGCCGCGGCGGAACGAAGGCAGACACGGGCGGCAAGACCGGCCGGAAGTCCGGAACCGAACCGGAGGAGGAGCAGCAACCGTACGAGCCCCAGCCGGAGGACGAGGCCATCGTCTCGTTCGTGTCCGGACGCCAGAAGCTCATCGGACGTGGATTCGGCGACAGGAAGACCATACTCAGCCTGCAGGGCGGAACCGGCGAGGACATCGACGACCAGGGACTCGACCAGGTCGGCGGATACGGCGAACTCGCCGGAACGGACGAACAGACGATCAGGGACCGCATCGAAACGCTCGTCGCTGCTGGCCTCATCAAACGAGGCATATACCACACGCTCCTCGACGGAAAGGAAACGGAATCATGACGAAGACCCGTCTCGCCCGACTGCGCGCGGAAAGCGGACTCACCCAGATGGAGGTCGCGGCCATGACCGGACTGCGCCAATCCAAGATCAGCGACATCGAATGCGGGCGACGAAGCAGCGCGAAGATTCCGTTGGAAACCGCGGCCAAGCTCGCCATGGCGCTCGGTGTGCACGCCGAGGATCTCCTCGAGATGGACCTGCTCGAGAGAATCACCATCACCGCCATGATGAACAAGCCGAACGGAGACGACGGCAGGGGAAACGGACGAACGGCATAAGCGTCGCGTCACGGACCATGCGACGTCTTAAGCCACTGCCGCGGCGGAAGCCCTGCGGTGAAGCCTCCGGTCTGCTTCCACCTTGCCCATCAAAAAACCTACCGCGAACCAGCCGGATGAGACAGGTGCAACATCCAGCGGGACGGACCGCGACCGAAATAACGGACTTGCAACCAGAACACGAAAAAAGAGGAGCATGATGGCCAATCCCGAACTATCGCAGCGTATACAAGAACTGCCCGACAAGCTGAGCGGCCTTGAGACCGAACCAAGGATTGCCGAACGTCTACGACGGATCGACGCGTTGAAGGACCAAGCCCGCGCGTTGGAGCCGTTGGATGGCGTCGAGGAGATGGCATTGGCGGATTACGACCGCGACTGGCTGGTGCGCTACACCTACAACTCGAACGCCATCGAGGGGTCCACACTGACCCTGGAGGACACCTCGCTAGTATTGGAGGGCGAGTTCATCCCCTCGGACTCGCCGGCTCGTTACGTGTTCGCCGCGCGTGGAGTCGCGGACGGCATGGCCTACGTGCGCGGATACGCCGAGGAGGGACGAAAGCTGGACGAGGAACTGGTCCGGCGCGTCCATGAGGTGACCGCGCTGGATCTCCAGCCGTTCGCCCGCGGCATGTTCCGCCCGTACGGTTATCTGGCGAGGATCACCGCGACTCGTGTCAAGACCGCCGATCCGCTGGAGATCCGCGATGACTTGCACGCCCTGATCGACGGGTTGGATGGCTGTGGTGCGCATCCGTTGCTCAGGGCCGCCGGCTTCCATGCGATGTTCGAGAACATTCATCCGTTTATGGATGGCAATGGGCGGACTGGCCGCCAGCTGCTCAACTTCGTGCTGCTGAGGAACGGATACCGTCCCGTGGCCATCAAATACGATGCGGGTCGGGCATACGCGCGCGGCCTGGAGTCATGGCAGGTGGACGGCAAGCCGGACTCGTTCTGCTCCATCTTCCTCGACTGCGTGGAACAGGAGGAGCGCGCATTCGTCGAATTGGTCGAGGGTTTGCGTCGGAAGCCGGACACCATTCGCAACAAAACGGATCTGCTGGACGGATTCGGCGACACGCTGCGGAAGAACCTTGCCCGGCAAGACGGGGATGGCAAGAGTGCCGGGATTGATTACAAAGGTCCTAGGCGCCATATGGGTCATTAGGCTGAAGGCCCTGGGCCACGAAATGAGAATCGGGGAGAAAGGGAGTGGCGTGATGTTCGGAACTGAAACTATATCTGAATTCGAGATGCGACGCCGCGCGGAGAACTTTTCTGTTCCGCTTGCGCAGCCATGCTAAGAGATAGCCTCCCGCCCACGGAAGTGATGCTGGGGATTCCGGTGTTTGGTCGGCTGAGAACAGCGTTTCACGGGTCGTGCCGATACTCGTTGTCGATTTCTAATAGGTGATACTGAGGAGTATCTGATTTCAGGAGGATTATGGCATCTACGCACCACGGTGTTGTCTATACGAAAAAATGGGTTGTCGACCTGATTCTCGACGTGGCCGGCTATGTGCCGGGCACCGGCATTTCGGATAAGGTGATCATCGAACCATCCTGCGGGTGCGGAGCTTTCCTGACCGTGATTGCCGGACGTCTGGCCGATGATGCAATTGCCGTTGGCAAAGGTTGGACGTCGTTGGGGAACGCGATCCGCGCCTACGACATAGACTCCGCGTCGATCGAGACGGCAAGGAAGGCCGCCGTCGAGGCGTTGATGACAAGAGGATGCCCCGCGATCCAGGCTCGGGAGCTTTGCGAGCAGTGGATCGTACACGGCGATTTCATTCTTGATGACGTTCCTGACGCTGATTTTATTGTCGGGAATCCACCATACGTCCGGGCTGTTGAAATTGACCGGACGAAGAGGTCGCTTTACGTCAAACGACTCTCTTCGGTAACAACGGGATGCGACCTGTACGTGAGTTTCTTCGACCGAGGCCTCGATGCATTGAAGGTCGGCGGAACGCTATGCTTCATCTGCGCCGACCGATGGCTGCAGAACAAGTACGGCACGTTGTTGAGATCCCGTATGGGCACGGATTGCGATCTCGTGTCTCTCGTACGCATGCACGGCGTTGATGCCTTCGATGATGAGGTCGATGCCTATCCGGCGGTCACGACAATTCGTAAGGGTGTGGTGGCCGATCATTTGAAATTCGTGAACTGCGCCCCGGAATTCAACGAGGCCGACGCCACCGCGGTCCTCGACTGGCTGATGGACGACGAGCCGGATCTGGTTGGTGAGCGATTCGAAGCATTCGAGATTGATAAACCGACCGGTAATAGGATGTATCCGCTCGGTAATCATGACCTAGTGAGATTCGTCTCGCAGGCGTGTGAAAGGTTGCCGAAACTCGAAGAGGCCGGTGTGAAACTCGGTATCGGTATCGCCACGGGTTGTGATGATGTTTTCCTTACTGAAGACGATGATTTGGTAGAGTCTGATCGTATGGTGCCGATTTTCTACATGCGTGATCATCGTCGTGGGAACGACGATAGGCATCGCTGGCTTGTAAATCCGTGGAATGACGACGGAACTTTGGTCAGCCTCGAAGAATATCCACGACTCAAAACCTATTTGGAAACAAACAAGGAACGGCTGTCGAGACGGTATGTCGCGAAAAAGAATAAAGCTGCCTGGTACCGCACTATCGACAAGCTCACACCTGGACTGCTTGACCGGGACCTTCTACTTATACCGGATATGGCGGTTCAGCCCGATCCGATTCTGTCTCATGGAAAGTATCCGCATCACAACTGCTATTGGATCACTTCCGATGAGTGGGATTTGGAGGTTCTCGGCGGCCTGCTTATGGCCGATACGACACGTCGTTTCATCGATGCGCTTGGTGTCAAGATGCGTGGAGGAACGTTGCGCTTTCAGGCACAGTACCTGCGCTTGGTGCATATGCCGGAATATATCCAAATAAGTGACACGAACAAATTGGGACTTTCACGCGCTTTTAACGAGAAGGACAGGGCTTTGGCGACGAAATTCGCCGAAGCGGCTTATAAGGAGGCCATGGAATGAGATCTGACATCGAGGACGCGATTCTTGGCATGTACGACTCGATCGAACGCGCCCGCGAGGCACAGGCTGCGGCAGGGCATCTCGATCAGGGAGCGCGGCAGGGAATCACGTCTGGAAAGCATCTGGATCCGATTGCAGCTATTATTCGTGACGATCTCATTAATGCGGGTTTCCATCCTGATGAGGTCTATGACCAAGGACGCATGTGCACATTACCGGGCTGGTTCCGTCCTACCAAGAACTGGGACTTGCTGGCGCTTGACAATGGCGAACTCGTGAGCGCTATCGAATTGAAGAGCATTAACAGTTCCTTCGGGAACAACGCCAACAACCGCGCGGAGGAATCAATTGGCTCGGCATTTGACGCGCATACGGCGTTCGATGAGAATCTGCTCGGTTCCAGCAGTATTCCGCCGGTCATGGGATATGTGATGATAGTTCACGATTGTCCGGACAGTCGGATTGTCGGACGTGGGGTGCGGTCAGCGCATTTTCCGATTGACCCTGATTTCGAGGGGGCGTCGTACCTTGATCGTTTTTTGCTGCTCTGTGACCGACTCCGTCGAAAGAGCTTGTACCAGGCCGTCTGGCTTGTGTTTGCGAATCCCGAGGATGGGGTGGCCTATGAGCCATCGACGTTACTGTCATACGATAAGTTCATCGCAAACATTGTTATGGCGCTTGGCGTGCATAGGGCGTAAAAGAATGAAAGCAGAATGGATTTCGTTCTTTCGGCTTTTACCGGTTCCGGTAGCCGGTCCGTAGTCTCTATCCGATCGTGCATGTTCCATGGTGTCTAAGTGTTGCAACATTCATGGTCGGGGATACACGGTCGGCCATACGCAGGGGCGAGGGTCTCCGTATGCGGTGAGATGCTCACCCCTGGTCCCTACGGGTGTCGGCGGCGGTCCTTATCCTATCTCGTCGCTGATCTGATACCGCTGGTCGGACCATAAGAAGATGGTTCCTTCCATTGGGCGTATAGTTTGATTTCCCCGCATTTGTCTTTTGGAATCATTGCGTCAAAATCATCTGCGTTTCTTATGCTTACGCCATGGCCGTCTTCTTGCGTATTCCATCCTTCAAAGATGAGTCCCCTCTTCCGGCTTGAAGGCTGATAGTACGTGCTTTTCGCCGAAAGACCATAGCCTATTATTTTGTCTTCTCTTTTCTGTCCATTATGAAAGATCACATGATAGCCGTGCAGGGCAAACTCATCCTCGCGAATGAGCGAAATAACGCACCAGGGAAAAGCTACGATTGAAGCGAAAGCCGCAAGGCTTAGGATAACGACAAGCACTGATACGTAGATTTCGCAATAAAACAGTTCAAATAAGATGGAAAGGCATGTCCAGAATACAAAATTAAAGATGGCCAGTATGTAGCGATTCCGGCGAGAAGATAATGAATCATGATAATGATTTTCCGAGTCCGGACGATTGGCGAATCTCCATTTATCGATTATGTAATCGATGGCATATCCCACGGCAAGGCTCAAAGGAACAAATAGGGCAGCGATTGCCACTAGCGTTAGTTCCCTGGCTAAAAGTTTGGCTGTATATTTCGTGGCTGTCTCAATTGACACTGCAATCGTTGCCGAGAACAACATGGATGCCGACATCCAGGAAAAAACCCATATCGATATGGGGTTATTTGCTTCTTTGATGGCCCGGTATGAACGGTAAGCAACGATATATACAGGAATCCAGATTGTCGGCAGGACGAGAAAAGCTAAGAGGAAAACCACACTTGGTAAGTCTTCCCGTTTAATATTGCTTAAAATGCTGCCTTTCTCAGGGGAAAGCAATCCCGAGAATTTGAGCAAGAAGGGTATTGCCCATAGGATAAGAAGGAGCAGAAGAGAAAAAAGAGTAAAAAAGAAGCTGTCTCTTCTTTGAGACGTTTTATTCTCGATTAGTTCATTCCGATTTTTTTGTGCTTTTTCCTGGCGCCAACGGCACCAGGAATCGTATCTGTTCACTTTTGCTTTCTCTGCGTCGATTTCAGCTTCAAGAAGCACATCAGGATGACTCTTTTTTGCCTCGCGAAGAGACGACAGTCTTGAAAGACGCTTCTGCTGTCTTGAAGATGCGTTGTCTCCAATCAAAGTTGATATCTTAATGGCACAGTGCACAACAACAGTCAGAAGGAGAAGGGCTCCTGCCAAAGTGTAGGGCCAGTCGCTGCCGCTTTCCGCCATAGTGCTGATGGCTTCAGAAATTAAACCAAAGGCTTCTTTTATTCCACTCATTATCTTGTCCGTAATGTGTCTGATCTTAAAACTACTTCATGCACAACACTAATACCGTCTACCATCTCTTCGGCAAGGGCCGTGATGCGGCGGGTTCCGAAGACTGAGCCGATTTCGGTATGTTGTTTTCAGTATTTACCGGTTCTGGTATCGCGGTATCCAATCGGTTGAGGGCATTGCCTTGCGCTTCGACCGTGGTTCGGCTTCCGTTTTCCGGGTTCATCGGATCAGGTCGAACTGGTACTCCCTGCCGTCATCCAACGAGTCGGCCGTCCGCACCACGGCGTTGTTCCATATGCTCGCGGGCCAGCCGGCCATTTTCGGGAACGCGCGCGCGAACGCCTTGTCCGACCGGTATGTCGGCACATGCACGATGCCGTCGGCGTCCGGGTCCAGGCCGCGCAGGAACGGCGCCGTCCACCGGGCCAGCGCTTCCTGCACCTGTCCGATGCGGTCCAAGATCCCGGGCAGCGCGTCCTGCACCCAGTACGGCGGCTCGCCGTGGCCATTCACGCCTTCCTCCCAACGGGAGACGGTCTGCTGTCCCACCGGTTTGGGATCGGATGGGTCCTTCGGCACGAGCAGGCCAAGAATCACACCCAGATCGGCCTGACTCAAACCAAGCATGCGACGCCTCGTCTTCACTCGATGCACGTGAAAACCATGATCTCCAAACCCCTTTTCCTCGAGGGATCCAGGCGGCCTTGAAGCCATCCCGGAAAACAATGGACAACCGCTGATTTTACACGCAAGAGCGGCAAAGAAGAGATGTGTCCTGACGACGTCCGTGAAGTTCGGATAAGCGGATAATCCGGATGTAGCTAGAAAAGACCGACGGCGGAACCCATCCCGACGAGACCCTAGGCAACGACGCCGATGCCGGCAAAATCCCGCCGCCGGAAAACAACGGACCCTCCGCTTCGCTTCGGGACTATTTCGACAGCGGACTATGCCCCGCCATGCCCATGCGCGGCGGGGCTGGGAAACGGAGCGGCGCACCGATGCGCCGCCATTCCTGATTTTCTTTTGGGCCGTTCGGCTAAAGCCTCATGATCGTAACCGCCTGAACGCCTGCGCCACGCAATCCGGACTGGCGTCCGGTGTGCTCGCGGACGCTCCGGCGGCCAGCGCTGACGCTCGACCAAACGGTCCAAAAGAAAAAACCAAGGACCGACATCTACAGGAGGCAGACAACATGAACGGCACAATCAACATCTTGGCCATCAAGCCCGGAGAACAGCCCGAACGACTCACCATCGACAACACCCTCGAAGCCAGGCAGAAGCTGGTGGGAGGATACATCGAGGCGTTCGGTCTCATGGACGGCGCGTGCATCTACTGCAACGAGGAGGGCAAGATCAACGGAATGCCGCTCAACCGCGGCATCACCATGAACGACGCGACAGGGGAGGGCGGCGACGAACTCGTGGAAATCATGGCCGGAACGTTCATCATCTGTGGTTTCAACCCCGACAGCGGCGAAGACACGAGCCTCACCCCGCAACAGGCCGAGTATTGGATGCGCCGATTCCATGAGCCGGAAACGTTCGTCTAGACCATGGACGGAAGCATCCACGCCATCCCCATCCGCTAAACCACACGCCACAATCCCGAAAAACCGGGGTTCGAACGCCGGAAACCGGCATCCGAACCCCGATGGAAAGAAAGGAACATCATGACCAGCATCACCATCAACGGCAGGACGTTCGCCGACCCGCTCGGCTATATCAGCGACCACTGCCATAAATTCTGGATCGTGCGCGACGAGAACGACATGAACATCATGAACCGATACGGTTGGACACGCGACGATCTCAACCCCATCGAAAAAACTCGCCGAGGAATGGCCGAACTCGTGCCCGCTCAGATTCATCCAGCTCGCCGACCTCGACGCGGCCGACTGCAACATCGTCAATCAGTTCGACCCGGAACCGATCATCACCATCAACAAGACAAAGGACTGAGAAATGTTGAGAACGGTCTGGACGACGTGCGACCGGCCGCGAACCTTTGTCAGGAATGCAGCCGGAAACCAAGCCTCATGCCCTCCTGCGTCCACTGCGAGCAATGCAAGGACGGCCGGGCATTGTGCGAGGGCCGCTCATACCATTGCGACCTATGCGGCAACATAGCCTGCCTCAAACACGGGCACACCGACATGACGTACACGCCGTGGAACAATCAGACCAGCTGCAGCCGTCGTCCGTCCGGCAGATCCGCCATGACCTGCAACGTGCCTCCGATGCCTTCGAGATAGCGTTTCAGCGTGCTCACTTCGACATGGTCCACATCGCCGGACTCCAAGGTGCTGACGCGTTTCTGGCTGACGCCCATATTCTTCGCGAGCTGTTTCTGGGTGAGGTTCCTCGATTTGCGTGCCTCCTTGAGCTCATACACGCGCATTTCCTCCAGCATCCGATCCTTGGCCTCATCGACCTCGGCGCGGGTGACGCCGCTGTCAGACATGAACTGTTCGATGGTGTAGCTCATTTTGTCTCCTTTCCGTACTGGTTCTCAAGCCATGCGACGTAACGTCTTTCCGCTTCGGGGATGGCCGTCTTGTACCACTTGTTCCATTTCGCCTGCTTATCGCCTCCGACAAGCAGGATCGCCTTGCGTTTGGGATCAAAGACGAACAGGATGCGTATCTCACTCTGTCCTGCAGAACCAGGGCGAAGCTCCTTCATCGACCTGACAAGACGCGATCCGTTGATCTTGCCCACAAGCGGCCGCTTGAGATTCGGACCTTGTTCCTTCAATATCTCCAACGCCGCGAGAACCTGTATTTTGGACTCGCGGTCGAGTGAGTTCAGCCAATCCTTGACAAGTTCGAGTTCAATGGTCCACATATCAATAAATATACCACAAGAGGTATATTTACATCGGTTTGTAAGCTGCGAAGACACGTTACAGCCCACCCACCACACGCGCTTCCGGCGATTCTCAAGGGGCACGACGCCGCGCCCCTTGAGAATCCCCGCACGCCAAAGCAAAGCCTTGGAACCATCATGCGGTCATGACCTCCCCACAGGGGAGTCCCCGCCCGCACGGGCCGCGGAAAACGGACGGAACCGGAGCGCCCGCGTCCGCGACCCATGCCGTGCGCCTTACGGCTCCCGGTGTCATGGGTTCGTGGACCCGTTTCGCACGCGGTTCCGACTGTGCTTTCCCATTGCGCGCGCCGTCGGCGCGCTCCACGGGGTGTCGCCTCCGCCCACCCACGGTGGGCTTCAGCCGGGGAACGGAGCTCGCTCAGCCGCTCGTACCCTTCGAATTTTCTTTTGGACCGTCCGGCTACGCCGGATTGATCATACCGGCGTCGCGCCTCCCGTCAACGTTGCCGCGCCCCCTCACGGGTTCGCGCCCGTCTTATGACTGGAACCGCTTTGGCCGGTAACGCTATCGCTTGACCAACCGGTCAAAAGAAAAAATTTCAGGGACCGACAGGACATCAAGGAGACACATCATGGCAGCCATCGGCATCAAGGAAACCCCGTCCGCGACAACATCCGAACTCGCCACCGCGTTCGACGAATGGCTCGACGGACTCGACACCCCACAGGCCACGCTCACCAAGCACAACATGGAAATCCTCGCCAAATCCATGAGGAAGAGCATGGCATTGCGCGACGCCATGCTCCTGTCCGTCATCTGCGCAGGCAATCTCGAATACGACAAGGGCAAACTGCGGGACTACGCGGCCGCGCCGCGCATCCCGAACCATCAGCTCTCCGAATGGTGCGAACGGATGATGAAATGGTCGTTCGCACACGCCGGACACGAGACCGACAAGGACAAGGTCTTGAACGCAAGCCGGATGCTGGTCGACATCGTCGACACCGTCGAGGACACCGATCTGAAACTACAGGCCCAGCCGCTCGCCATCATCAGCTACATACTGTGGTGGATGGGGGACGAGCGCGCCATGCTAGCCGTGATGCGCGCGCTGGCAGTCGACGAGGAATGCAGTCTCGCCGCCATCGTCGCGGCCGCCATCCACGGCGACCAGTGGCCGAACCGGAACTGACCGCGAATCATCACCAAGCCGACACGACAAGTCTGCCGGCCTGACCGCCGGCAGACCACAAAACCCGCAAGGAAACAGCAAAATGCTCGGCGGACGGGAAAACCATGCTCACGCGATTGCGGGACGCCATCGGGGGAGCCGCCGACAAGCTCTCCCTCCGACTGCCGAACGGTTGGACGGTCACAGGATACCTATTCGACCGCGACTACGATCCCACCCGCATTCCGGAGGGCTGGACCGTGGACGGCATCCTCATCGACCACGACAGGCCAGGGAACGAGACGCTCACTCTCGGCAACACGTTTGCGCTTTTTATGGTATGAAATTCGGACCGGTCAGACCCTGACGGACGGGGACGGTCCGGTACAGTTCGGTACAGTTCGGTACAAAATCGCCGGGTGAAAGGAGATGTGCAGGCGGAGTTTTCTGAATTCGCCGGTTTGCTGTATCCGATCATCGGTGGCGGTGATTCACGATCCATATGCCGAAGGGACTGGACGAAAAACAGGCCGAACGATGGGTGCGGGACCATTGGGACGAACTGATCGAACCCAACATCCAGACCCACAGGCTCGAAACGTGCGGCAGTGACCTCGAATGGCACAGGAAATGTAACCGCCTGAACGCCCGCGCCACGCATCCCGAACCCCAAGGGGTTCGGCGTGCTCGCGGACGCTCCGGCGGCCAGCGCTACCGCTCGACCAAACGGTCCAAAAGAAAAAATTCAGGGATTGACACCATTACAAGGAGAACACCATGAACGACACCGTCAAACATTCGGATGACGAGGCAATCGTCTCCCTCACCTACACGTGGGGAATGGTCGGGGGCTTCCTGCTCGAGCATGGCAGACCGGCAACCGACCGCAACATCGAAGCGTTGGTCGCCGCCTGCGGTTTCGACGACCGCATCGAGAACGGCATGGACAGCCTGTTCAACGGCGCATACGACGAGGTTGAGGGACAACTGTATGACGCGATGCCGGAGAATCTGCCCGACAAGCCATGGTACGACCGTCCGAACGGTGAATGGGTGTACAACCGCGAGAAGCCCGCCGACCACCACGACAATGGCGAGGACGAGTCATGGTATGGCACGTACTGCCATGTCGGCAACCATCTGAACGGGAACCAATGCTGGTGCTGCAACACCTGCTCCCAATGCGGAAGGCACATGTGCGAAGAATGCACCGTCCGCTGCTGCACATGCGGCAGCATCGTCTGCGACAACGACGCACACGAAAATTCAAACGGCGAATGGGAATGCGTCGAGTGCGAACGCGAACACAATCCAGAGAAGAAGCGTCTGTTCGACGCCCTAGAAGGATACAAGGTCACGAAGCAATACGAGGTGACCGATACCACCCGCCGTGTCATCCGCGACTTCATCAACAGCCTCTGAAAGACCAGTCGTGGGAGGACATCGAGACCTCCCACGATGTCCGGCCCCTGAAGCCGCCGGAGCCCACCCGGCCCGGCGCCAGGGCGCCGGGGGATAACGGACCCTCCGCTGCCGCTTCGGGACGATTCCGACAACGGACCATGCCCCGCCATGCCCATGCGCGGCGGGGCCGGGGAACGGAGCGGCGCACCGATGCGCCGCAACCCTTCTATTTTCTTTTGGACCGTTCGGCTAAAGCCTCATGATCGTAACCGCCTCCACGCCCGCGCCACGCAATCCGGACTGGCGTCCGGCGTGCTCGCGGACGCTCCGGCGGCTAACGCTACCGCTCGACCAAACGGTCCAAAAGAAAAAATTCAGGGGCCGACAGGGCCAAGGGGAGACGGCGACAACGCCATCGCACACCTCGAGGAGGAACTCACCGGCTGAGACCCGGAACAGCCAACATGTCCGGCCCATATCGGGCCGGACGCCCGTGAAAAGAACGAAACAAAGGGGCAGGAAAGAAAAAATGTGCAACTACAAGCTGACCGTGATCATCGGCAAGAACAGCGACATCGTCGACGGCGGCGGCTGGGTCACCTCCATGACCTGGAGGAAGTCCACCATCCTCGAAGCCAAGGACCGCGCCCAGGTCCTCGCTCTGCGCGACCTGCTCAACAGCAGCAAACCAGCCGTCGATGAGGACGGATATCTCATGTGGAATCGCTGCTACGGCATGTGCAACAAGGCATGCTGGCAGTGGGAACTCGCATGCGCGCACAGCACCTGCATTAACCAGATCATGCGCCGCGCCGACGTGGACTGGGCCGACGCCGGCGTGCCCGACATCGACATGCCCACCATCACCATCAACCTCTCCATCAACTGAAGCAAACGACAATGTCCAACGAACAACAGGATCCCTCCGTGCACGCCGTGCAACAGGCGTTCGATGGCCACATCTGGATTACGCTCGGAAGGGCTGGGCCGCATACTGCAAGGATAACTTCAGCCAACAGGTAACAATAATGAGGCAACTGCCGAAAAAGGAGCCACACGAACATATGAATACGGAACGAGTCATGGAACGCGTCCGCCGACTGCTGGTCATCGCCAACGATCCGGCCGCCTCCGACAACGAGCAGCGCATCGCCCTCGAACAGGCGCAACGGCTCATGGACAAGCACGCCATCGAGGAATGGCAGCTCGAAGAGAACCACGACGATGTCGAGATCATCAAACGGAGGATACGATTGAACGCCAATCCATGCAACCGGTACATGGTCGAACTCGCGAACATCGTGGCCCGCGGAAACCGGTGCAGAGCTTCCTACGGATGCCGCAGGGCCGGAAACGGACGCGACGTGATCAGCGCCATCACAATCTACGGAACCCGCGGAGACGTCGACAAGACCGAGGCCATCTGGACCGCCATGGAAACCAGCCGCGCCGCCATGTGGCGAGAAAGAGCGCGCGCCACGCCACATGCGAAAGCCAACGCGGCCTGGAGGAACGGATACTATCGCGGATTCCAGGAAGAGATCGCCCGCAGATACCAGGTCCTCCGACTCGAGATGGAATCGGACGGCACCGGCAAGGAACTCGTCACCGTGCGCAGCGGCCAGGTCGACCAATGGATTGAAACCCACGTCACATTCATCACCGACAAGCCGAAACTCCCCAAGACCACAAGGCCCAGCCAGGCCGCCTACCGGCACGGAAGACAGGACGGGGCACGCCAGGCGATCGGACTTAAGGAAACCGGCGCCGCAGGCAACTGGACCCTGGAAAAGTAGGAAACAAGCAGAAAGGAAAGACCCATGTACTGGGACCGTTACATCCACCGCGACAATCCACGCCGCATCGAACCACTCGACAAATCGCTCGACATGTACGTCATGCTCGACACGGAAACCACGGGCCTCCATCCAGAGGAAGGCGCCACGCTCATCGAAATCGGCGCGTTCCTCGTCCAGCCAGGCAACGAGAACAGCCGGCCGAAATTCGAACAGCTCATCGACCCGCGCCAACCATTGTCGGAATTCATCACCGGGCTCACCGGCATCACCGACCAGATGCTCCAGGGAATGCCCACAGCCGGCGCCGCTATGCTCCGTTTCCACCAATGGCTCGACCAGGTCTGGCCGGCAGGGGAGCCGTTGACCATCATCGCCCACAACGCCGAATTCGACGTCAGCTTCCTTGACGCCGCCGAACGCGTCTACGATCCGACAGCAAGCGGATTCGACTGCCGGTGGCTATGCACGAAGGAAATGAGCTGGGAACTCAACCCGCAGAAACGGCACCATCGCGTGACCGACCTCATCGCCGACTACCACATCGGCGACACCGAAGAACACCGCGCCCTCGCCGACGCAATCCAGGAGCAGATGATCTACCGGGCGCTCTGCCATGAAGCCACCATGCGAGGAAAGTGGATCGGACAATGAGCATCATGCTGGACGAGGCGCAGGCATACGAGAACAGCCGCGACTATGACTGCTGCCAGATTGTCGAAGGAGCCTGCACCGTCGGCGACGCGATCTACGAAGCCTACTGCGCCGGACGCGAAGCGCCACCCACTGACACCGAAATCACGGCGGCCGCAAAGTATCTGAAAGCCAACCCTGGACTGTTCGGCCCCTCCGCATGCTTCATCGACCCGAACCGTTTCGGAGAGATCGCGCGAGGCGTGCTCCAAGCAGCCAGAACTGCCATGCAGGCTCATTAAATGAGCTTATCGCATTACCTTGTTATGAACATCGATTCCTCGCATCGAAGGCTCCCGGCGAGCGAGATGCTCTGGGTCATGAACGGAAGGAGGATTTTCTAATAGCGTTCTGATATCCGCAGGCGCATGAAAACATGCGTAGGTGAAAACAACATCCCACAAAGGAGGAAAACATCATGGCGACAATCAACCAGATTCCCATGACCATTATGGGCAACATCGTCAAAGACCTTGAGCCCAAACGCACGGCCGGCGGCAAGACCGTCATCACCTTCCGGGTGGCGCAGACCAGCAGCACCGAGAGGAACGGCAAATGGGAGGACGGCGAAACCACGTTCATCCGCTGCGTCGCATACGGCGTGCTGGCGGATCACATGATCGCTTCCGGTATCCGCAAAGGGACCAGGGTCATCGTCACAGGCCGATTCGTGCAACGCGACTGGCAGACCGAAACGGGAGAGAAGCGCAGCAGCTTCGAACTCAACGCAGACGACATCGGTGCCTCCATCCGCTATGCCACGGTCCAGATCGCCAAAGCCAACGAATCTACCGCCGCGCAGCCGACACCCCAATCGCAGCCGACCCAACCAGCTCAGCCGGTCCAACAAGCGAAAGACGATCCATGGTCCGACGCGGTCCAGGACCATTTCGCCGAACCACAGGAACCTGCCTTCTGAAAAATAAGAATTCTAAGGCCCATGACATCTAACCGATCGTCATGGGCCTTAATTATTCATGTGCTTCAAAAAACGACGTGCGTATCGGAGGAACCGATTGGATTCCGGATTTCCCGACCATGGAATCCTCGTATGACGAGATCGCAGCATTGAGGATGGGGGCTGAATCATCCGAGGACCGTGCCTTGCTTATGTTCTGCAGAATCACCCGAGGACAATGGTTCAACGACGGGAACAAGTGAACCGCGCTCATGACGGCGAACCATGCGCTTATCAACGCCGGCATCGGCGTATTCTCCATAAGCCCGTCCCTGAAACGAGAATTCACAACCAGACTGCTGCACTACTACGAGTCAAACGATGACGTGCCATTCCGCTCATGGTTGAAGGACAACGCCATCGGAAGACTGCCAGGCGGCATCACCTCCGTGGAATCACGACGCCTCGAACTTAAACGGAGCGGCACGGCGGCGGTAGATCAAAATCTCCCCGTTTACCAGGCGGCCATGAGTATGCGAGCTCAAACGCCGGCATATTAGGTCGAAGTCCGATATCGGAGTGCTGCAATGAAGCAGCCAATTGACATAAGCCATCCGATATCGGACTTCAGAGGACCTTGATCCAAATGACCCAGGCAGTGGATCACTGGTTCAAAAGGCCAAATAAACCATATCGATATCGAAATCGAGGACCATTCAATGGGCCAGGATCACAATGGCGTGACGGACCAGAAAACGGCGGAGGGGAATGCCGTCATCGATATCGGAGCCGGTCCGAAAACCTGATATCGGTTCAAAAGAAGAAATGAGCCAGACCATTTGGACCATTTGAGCCATGGACCAAATGGTCCAAATAGCAACGAATCGTTGGAATGAAGCCAAAGGCTCAATTTGGGCCACTTATCCGGACCGCTTCATCCATCGAATCCGATATCGGAGGTGGGCCGATTGATCCCGATATCGGTTCAAAAGATTAAATGGGCCGGCGAATGGTCGCCATGGTTCCAGAACAAATTGGTCCTCCGGGGAACGGACCATGTTCGGAACCATCCGATATCGGAAGTTCTTCCGGCTCATTCATCCGATTTCTCCGGGACGGCCCCATTCCCATTCCATACAGCAATTGGACCGATATCGAACCAATAGTCAATCGGTACGGGAAGCAATCTGCACCTGAGTGCCGCCGCGCTTTTTGCTGTCATATTCCGGAACGGATACCAGCGATAAAGAACAATCAAGAGCAGACACGATAAATACAAGCAGGGAAAAGCAAAATGAAAAGAAACCAAGAAGAGAACAGACAGAAAAAGAAGCAACACACAACCAAAGAACAAGTCAAAAGAACAAGCAAAGACAACTAAACAGAAAACAGACAGACCAACAGCCCAAACAAGGAAAAACCAAAAACTATACACATGAAAAAGAAACCACGCGCGTCTTGCACCCTGCTCCGCGGCTGACGCCTGAAAACGGCGGAATACCGCCGTTTTATGGGTGCTGTTAATTCGCCGCCGGGGTTTCGACCCGATATCGGCGAATTAAGAGCGTGGCGAATGTGGGTTGGGCATGGAAAAGGCAGTGAAATATCCCCGTTGCCCGGTGTGCGGGAAGTTGGTCAACCAGAAAAGCGAGGTCTGTCAGAGGACCACGGAGGCGGGAAGGAAGGGCGAGTATCGGCGGTGGCATAGGAAATGTGCCAAGGCTTATTCGAAACGCAAGATTCGGATGGAAAAGACTGACGAGTGTCGGCGTATTGAGAAGGAGCGGGACGACCGGCTGTTGGATGTGTGGCTCGACCGGCAGGACGCTTTGGAGTTCCTAGGCCGTGAGATTTCCGACTACAACGAGTTCGCGCCCGAACATGACAGGGCGGTGGTCCGGATGGTCTACGAGCTCACCCGTCAGGCGATATTGATGTTCCGGATCAATCCGATGATCCCTGTTGACTACGGTGACGACTTCCGTTGGCTGTCCGCCGAGATCGGCTCGGACGGGATGAATCTGATCGCCGACAGTGTTCGATGGCATGGCGCGCGCAAGTGGCGTAATGACCCGGATGTGAGTCCGGAGGGCAGGACGCCCCGCTCGTTCATGGGTCATGTCAAAGAGCCTGGGGAATCACTCGAGGACGTATACACGGGAAATGTGGATCGTGAGGAGACGGTTTCCTACGAGACCGCGTTGAAACACATCTGGCGTGAGGACAACATCGCGGGAGGCCGATGGGCCGACGACCGTGGTCCATGGACGTACAAGTAAAGGAACGAAATATGGGAAAGAAGGAGAACCGGCAGCTTATCGGACTGCGCATGCGTGCTTCCGAGATCAAACGCAGGCGGTATGAACTCGATAAAAAGTACGGCCGGATCGATGGCGTGTGTCCCATCTGCGGCAAGCTGATACGCAAACCCAAGCGAGGGCCGACCGCTCGGTTCTGCAGCAGATCATGCCGTCAGACGTACGCTCGGAGGAAACAAGAAGCGATTGAATTCAGGAAGGACAAGTCAACGAACTTGGCCGTGGGACAGCTTATGGACCAGGCCAACGACTATCGCGGAAAAGCCGACAGAATCAGAAAACGTAACCTGAACGCGCAGCAGGAAATCAAACAAGTCAGGAAAACCAGCCGTCTCGCATGCATGCGCCAACTCAAAACCATCCTAGAACGCGATCCGGAACTTATCGGTAACGCGCCATCCGACGGATACGTGGCCGGACTCATGGACGATATTGATCGGCAAGGCAGGTCCGGAGACGCGGAACGCCTGCTCAGACACAACGGATACACGGGCCCCATACCGCGATAGGAAGAACAAGAGGGAAAACGACAACATGTCGATGAATCTGACCAAACTCACCAACGCCGAGTATCCACTCAGCGACGCGAGGGAAGCGATCGACGGGGACAACGCGTTGGACCCGTCCGATCCGAGCGCCTACTATACGGCGGCGGGCAATCCGCCGGGCTATTGGATCGGCAAGGGAGCTGAACTCGTCGGAGGCAAGGTCGGCACCACCGCATCCAGCAAAACTGTCCGGGAGCTCATCAACGAACGGCGCAACCCATCCAACGGCCAATACCTCGGAGACGTCAAACTAAGCGAGGGGGACAACGGGGAGGCGCCCGTCGCCGGATGGGACCTGACCACACGCCAGCCGAAAAGCATCAGCATCCTCTGGGCGTTCGGAGACAAGGAAACCAGGGACGGCATCGACGAGTGCATGCGCAAGGCCGCGGAAATGACCATCGACTATTTCGAAAACGAGTACGCGACCACCCGTGCGGGACAGGGGGGCATCGCCAGCGTCTCCGCGGACGGCGTGGCCGGATTCGTGTTCGACCATTACGACAGTCGTGACGGTGACCCGCAGCCGCACAAGCACATCGTCGTTAGCAACCGTGTGCGCCGTTCGTCCGACAAGGTATGGACGGCATTGGACGGGCGGAAGATCTATGCGGGCATGGTCGAGATCAGCGAAGTGCATGAGAACCTGCTGCAGGATCTGCTCACCGAACGGTTCGGCTGGTCGTGGACCCTCAAACAGGATCATGACACCAAGGCCATGGTCAACGAGGTCGACGGCGTGCCGCAGGAACTCATCGACGCTTTCAGCGGACGCCATGCGGAAATAGCCAAGGAAGTCGAAAGGAGAATCAAGGAAGAGGAACTCGAGACCGGCAGGGAAGTCGGCCCGCGCCGCAAGGCGCAGATCGATTTGGAAGTCTGGAAGAACACCCGTAAGGCGAAGCCGGAGATTCAGCCATCCCTGAAAGCGAAACGTGACCACTGGTATCAGAAACTCGGCGAAGTCGCGCCAGGCATCCAGATCGACCGGATGCTCAAGGACGTCAACTCACGCAAGACCAGCCTCATGCATGTGGACGCGGAATGCGAGGACGACATAGCCCGACTGCTGCTCGGCCAGCTCGCCGACCTCACCCGGCTCGCCGGAGGCGCGGACGAATATCTGGACCGTCAGGCCCGCATGGCGATGGCGAACACGGCCCACGCGCACACCGTATGGAAACGCACCAATGTGCGCGCCGAAGCCGAACGGCTCCTGCGCGGAGTGCGCATCGACCCGACGCAACGCGTCATTGTCGCCAACAAGATCGCCGACAAGGCACTCAGCCAATGCGTCAAACTCACACCCGACCGGTACCAGGTGCCGAAAGATGCGTTGGACAATCTGAGCATCGCCACCCGGCAAGGGCAAAGCGTGTTCGAGGACGCCGACCTCGACAAGTACACGACGGTCGATGTGCTCCAGGCCGAACGGTACATGATCGAAAGCCTCGACAAGACCGTCCAGCTCGGATACGCGCCCGGCGAGGGAAACCAATGGCTCGACCAGTGGAACAAACAGATGAACGCGCAGGGCGGCTATCCGCTCGCGTCAGACCAGCAGAAGGCCGCCGCATACGTGTTGGAGAACCCGCGTCTGGTCAGCAGCATCATCGGACCGGCGGGCACGGGCAAGACCGCCACCATGAAAGCGGTCGCCCAGGCATGGCAGGCGCGATATGGTTCTGGCAGCGTCATCGGACTGGCCACCAGCAAAAAGGCGGTGGGCGAATTGAAAGGCAGCATCGGATGCGAAAGCATGACCATCGCGAAGCTCCTGACCATCAACAATCCCGAACGGATCATGGCCGCCATCCAACGCGAGGGCATGCTCCAACAGCGGTTGCGCAACGCGTCCAACCCATTGGAACGACTGTTCGCTCGCATACACATCGCGGCCCAACGCGTCATGGACACGTCGGACACGATCAGGCCGAACCAGCTGATCATCGTGGACGAGGCCGGCATGGTCGACACCAGGAACCTGCAATGGGTCACCAGACTGGCGGAATCACGTGGCGCGAAAGTCATACTCACCGGCGATCCGAAACAGCTCGACTCCGTTTCCGGTGCGGGCGGCATGCTCGGCTACGCCGACCGGCACGACAAGTGCGCGCGGTTGACGAGCCTGTGGAGATTCACTTCGAAATCCGAGAAATGGGCGAACGATCCGGACGGGCCCGCATCCCGGCGACGGTGGGAGGGCGAGGCGGAAGCGACGCTCCGATTGCGTGAGGGCGGAGACCGTTTGGACGAGGGAAGCGTCGACAAGTGCCGTCAGCTCGTCGACGAATACATGGCGCACGACCGGATCCATTGGGGAGAGGACCTGGACATGGAGGAGGACGCGTACCAGATGTGCGTCAAATGGCAGGCGCTCGGCAAGTCCACGCTTCTGATCGCCGGCACGAACGCGCAGGTGCGCGACATCAACCAACGGTTCATCCTCGAACGCCGCGCCCAAGGCAAAAGTGAAAGCGACCCGGCCAAACTCTGCCGTCTGCGTGACAATCTCTCCGTCGGCTTGGGAGACCAGATCGTATGCCGCGTCAACGCGAAGAACATACTGGACCGGTCCGGCAGAAGCATCGAGAACAACATGACGTTCCGGATCATCGCCGTCGGTAAATCCGGCGCACGATGCATGAACCTCGCGGACGGCGTCATCTGCGACATCCCACGCGACTGGCTCAGAAAATCATGCGAAGCCGGATACGCGGCCACCGTCCACCGCAGCCAAGGCATGACCGTGGACCGTTGCGCCGCGGTGTTCCCATCCGACGCGAACCTTCCATGCAACCTGCAATACGTCGCCGGCTCACGCGGCAAGGAGGAAAACCATTTCCTGTTCGGCTGCAAAAGCGAAGAGGAACGCCACGTCGATCACATGCTCACCGGCGCGGAAGAGGATCCCCGCGAGATAGCCAGAACACGCATGCTCGACGCGTTATTGACCCACACGGAGGTCATGACCGCGACCGAAACCATGGAACAGGAATACAAGGACCGGTACGATCTGAAACGACTGTTGCGCGAACACGATTACGCGGCCGGACTCATCGCCGGCCCCCACCTGCTCGCCATGCTCGGCAAATCACATGACAAGAGGACCGTGGACAAGATCAAACGCAGTCCAAGCTTCGAATGGCTTCGCGGAGTCTGGTCCCGTGCCTACATGACCGACGCGAAACGGGCGACCGCGATCATCAGCCAAAGCCTTGAAAAGAAACCACGAAAACTCACCGTGGAAAAAGCGGAACAGGCCGCCATTCGCGCGGCACGCGGTATGATGCCCGAAGCCGGCACGGAAACGGGCGACGCGTTCACGCTCGACATGGATGCCAAAACCGACATGGTCGAAATGGTCCGACGCATGATGGATGAGACCGGCATCCCATACCGCGAGGAGCCGGCCCTGGATTCCGGCCGCGGCCGGTTCACCATGGACGAACGGTACACGCCGGCCGTCCAAGCCATGCTCGACGCGCACATGCAATCCCGCGACGACATCGACCAATCCATGTTCCCCGAATGGGAGTTCCTGCGCAAAACCGCCCGCGGAATCATCAATGATGATCCCGATCTGAAAAAGAAGAACCGTCCCGTGGAACCCGACTGGGCGGCCACCATCGCGGGACGGTTGAACGCGGGACTCTTGGACCGGGCCAACGGCAGCGTGCATGACAACTGGATTGGTGGCATCCTGCCGCCAATCCGCTCCCGCAAGCATGACGCGGTCCTTGACGTGGTACGTCAGAACGAACGGATCATCGAAACCAAGATCGGCAGTCTAGAACAGGAGGCCCGCCATTCCGGGCAGGCATGGGTCGGCCGAGTACTCGCCGCCGCCGGAGACTCCGACAAGCATCTCCTACGCGACGTGGCCGTCTACCGGGCCATGTGGGGCGTGGAGGACGCCGACAGTCCACTGGGGGAGAGACCTCCGGCGGAAAGCGGCAGGCAGGAACAGCATTGGGCCAACCTCAACGGACGCATCAACCACACCTTCACCACGGTCAAGGCCACGAAAACGCAACGCATGCAGGCATACCAGCCGATACAGGACAAGCCGCACGTGGAACAGACGACACTGGAAACCGGTCACGAAAGGATGACGACATGGCAGACACCATTCCAGGATTCCTCAAAACCCTCACAGAATGGGTTGTCTCAGTAAGCCAATGGTTCGATGGCTGGGACATCACGCTACTGGTGCCGGCGCTCATCATCCTCACGGTGATCGCCGGCGTGACCGGCCGCGCGGCCGTCGGTCCGAGACTCTGGATGCAACTCGTCTGGGGGACGGTGACCGTCATCTTCGGTCTGATCGAAGTCGCCATCATCTGGACCATCATCGCCCGTTACCTGCCGGTCGCAGACATGGGCACGCTCATCCAGAACATGCTACAACGTAAGCCGCTGCTCGTTACCGAGTAAGCGGAGGAACGGTCCCACTCGAAGAGGCTGTGGGCTTGGAGAAACTCGGAGTGAAGGTTCCAACGCTCACGCTAACCATGGAATGACCTTTTATGTTTTGCAGCAATATGTGCTGCAAAACATAAAAACAGTCCTGATTGAAGAATCAAACCAATCCACACGAATCAGGAAGAACTGTTCGCAGCTCCTCCAATCCAATAGGCGAATAGATTCATTAGACTTTCCCCATCGAGTCCAAATCTGCCGGTCTGGATGATTTCATTTTTCATGACCTCATACTGTTCCGCGAAACATAATAATGCATTGATATTTTGCGGCATGCGGAGTTCTTTTTGGCTCACTTTCTTCGTCTTTGCTAAGAAGTGTGCCACTGTATCCCGCATCGCATTCTGGACGGTCGAGATGCGCCGCCATCATCCAGACCATGGGACCCGCCGTGCGGACTCCTTTTTCATTCTCCAGTTCCTGCAAAAAGGCTTTCCCGACATGAACGATGATATCGGCTAACAGGGGAGTGCCGATTGAGGCACTGCTAACCTCTCCCATTCTTCATGGCAAACAAGAAGTCTTTTGGGAGAGCCGAAACCGGCGGGGTGGTCTCATTTCCATCCCCCGACCAAGCGTTGGGCCGGTGGAATGTCGTTCATGGTCGGACACCCTAGAATATAAACAATCTAAACGTATATAAAACATTATATGTTTCTATAAAGCTCTATGAAACAATATAGATGAATCATGCTTGAGTCTTTCCGACTTTTGTTGTACCATTTTCTGTACATGTAATTGTCGTTTAAGGAGGATGGCATGGTCACGGCGGTCGCGTACACCAATTTCCGCAAGGATCTGAAATCATATCTACGTCGCGTGAACGATGACGCGGATATGCTTCTGATTACCAACAAGGATCCAGGGGACAACGTGGTGGTGATGAGCGCCGATGATTACGATTCGCTTATGGAGACATTGCGCGTTTACCAGAATCCCGGATTGTTCGATAAAGTCCGCCGTGGCATGGCACAGGTACGCTCAGGTTCCACCGATTTACATGATCTGGTCGGAGAGTGATAATGCTGCGTTGGACTGATGACGCGTGGAACGATTACCTGTATTGGCAGGTTCAGGATAAGAAAACCCTCAAGCGGGTCAACGCGCTGATACGTGATGCGATGCGTTCTCCATTCGCGGGTCTCGGTAAGCCAGAGCCGCTCAAATGGGAACTGCAGGGTGCGTGGAGCCGCCGCATCGATTCCGCAAACCGTCTGGTATACATGATTGAGGACGGCGACTTGTGCATTCTGTCCGTCCGTGACCACTATTGAGAACGCGGTGGCTCTGGTCTCGGCAAGCTTTTGGCGTAAGACTCTGCTCGATAAGGCTGTGGGGTTGGAGGAACTTGGCATGGAGGTTCCGACGTTCGTGTTGACCATGGACTGATCTTTTTATGTGTTGTGGCAGTGTAATCCACAACACATAAAAAGATCAGTCCACCATATGTTGTCCGCTTTTGCTTGACTTCCTAGTTTAATTGAGTTCGTGAGTTGCTATGCCGGCAGATGTCTCATTATCCACTGATGGATCGGGCTCTGGTAAAGGATCGCTCTGCGTACTTTGGACGGCAAAATAAGAATCTCGCAGGTTTTCCAATTCTATAGGCGAATTGAAAAGAGCCTTTTCCATAAAACGACGAAGAGGAGCCGGATCCTTGAAGTCGGGGTCGAAAGTATTGTCAAGTACAAGAGCGTCTCGGAAATATTGGGCGTTGGACGCGAAAGGCTCATTGCCGATTATGAATCCAAGCTGTCTGAGGTACAGTATCGCGAATACAGCAGTCGTTCGAGTGTTTCCTTCACGGAATGGATGAATTTGCCATACTCCAGAAATGAATCCAAATGCAGAGGAAGCGATTTCATGCCTGCCGATTTGGGGATACTTGGCCTGTCGTCCTTTTTCTTGACCGAAATCATAATCCAGCATCTCTCCAATCAGATGGAAGGGAGCGTAAGAAACTGAATCTCCTTGAAGAACCGGCTCCTTTTTGGTCAGATTGACCTGCCTCCACTGTCCAACCCAATCATTTTTGAATACGCCGTCAAAAAGATGACGATGAATCTGCCTGAGCATCGGGGGAGCGAAGACGAATGATTCAGTCTGGAGGAGGGAACTGATTCTGGTGGATACGATGTCAGCTTCAAAATGCTCCGCCTCTTCACTCTCCGCGGAATGGTATTCACGTAGACGATGCTCGACTTCGGCATAGGAGGCTTTTCCCGAAATCTGCTCCTTGGACTGTTCTATAGCGTAGTCTGACGGGGTAAGTCCGTCCGCAGCCTGCAGACCAAAGCCAATATCCCAAGCGTTGGAGCGAGTCGCCGGGGTTCCCTCATCGGTTGATACATAATATACGTCTTCAGGCAGCAAACCAGAGTCCTTTCATGCCAGGCAGGTGAAATCGTCTGTCGAACAATTCGAGTATATCCCCAGTATCTAGTGATTATTTGACCCTTCTTTAGTCCGATCATCCTGTTCAATGGCGTGGTAGATATCCACCGCCGTCATGCCCTTGAGCTGCCCGTGAGGAAATTCTCCCGCGAAACTGAACAAGGACGTGAACGGGACGTTAAGGGCGTCGCAAATCAGAATTGCCTCATCGATAGTCATCTTTCGCTCATGGGAGACAAGCCTGCGCAAACTGTGGTATGGCATGCCACAATCGGGATGCTTGCTGTGGATCAAAGTCAGAAGTCCGTTTACGCTGAGGTGTCTGTCCTTCAGGATCTTCCTCACATTGTCCATGGCGATGCAGGTGATTGAAAGAGAGGGCGGGGAAGTGTGCATGTGATGTCCTACTTCTTTTTCCTGTTCAGATCGTCGAACGACAATCCGATCCCGTACTGCCGGTCCGGCACGAGACGCGCGTCGAACGTTTTGCCCGCCTTCGACTTCAGGCCGGACACTTTCGGACGTTTGCCCTCCAACGTGCGGCGGACCATGCTATCGGTCAGCTTCTTGCCGAACTTCTCCGCGAAGATCTTGTAACCGCAACCCTCGCTGAGCTTCCAGGCACCGGCATCATCCTTCACTCTCTTGTTCGACGAACACTGCCAGACGCTCCCGGTCTTGACGACGGGCTTGCCGCAACGCGGGCAGGGTCCGAACGACTCACGTTCGCCGGCCTGCCGGACCAATTGCTGCAGATTGTCCCGCCGGGTCATTTCCATGACCCGCCCGGGCATTGCCGCGCATGCCGTGCGGATCTCGTTCAGAAAGACCGTCTCGTCGCCCTTGCCTTGTTCGATGTCGGCAAGGCTCTGCTCCCATTGCGCGGTGAGTTTCACGTCCTTCAACTCGTCGATGGCGACACCGACGAGCATCCGCCCGGCGGGAGTACTGCGTAGCTGCTTGCCCTTACGCTGCAGGTAGCCGCTTTTGACCAGGCTCTCGAGAATGCCGGCGCGGGTCGCGGGCGTGCCGATGCCTCCCGAATGGCTCGTGTCGTCATCCAAGGCGGCTTTCAGGTCACTGTCCGCGACGAAACGGCTCGCATGCTCCATGGCGGACAGCAGCGTGGCCTCCGTGAACGGTTTCGGCGGCGATGACACGCCCTCCGTAAGAGACGGTGCGCCGGACTGGGGGAGAGGACCCTTCCCCAGGGAGTCGGGTATCCGATTCACAGGCTTCTTCTCCGCATCGTCCGTTCGCGACGTGCCCTCGATGGCGGTCCAACCCGCCTCGACGGTAACGTCGCTCGAAGCGGACAGCGGAACCCGTTCCATGGAACCGTCGGCATGACGCTCGTCCAACACGGCTTCGACCTTCACCGTGTCGTGGACACGGTCCGTGGCGCAGGCCGACCACATGCGCGTCAATATCACGGCTATGACCTCGCGCTCCATGTCCGTCAGGTCATGCTGGAACACGTCATAGGTGAGGCGTCGTGTCGGAAGGATCGCGGTATGCCCTTGGACCTTGTCGTCCGCGACGCACCTCATCGGATAGAACCCTCCGGCGGAATACAGGTCGTGGACCGCCTCGACAGGTTTCTGGTCCAGGAAACCCAACGCGTATTTCGGCTGCAGGAGTTCCTTCAACCCGTCCACGTCATCATGGGTTATGTATTTCGAATCGGTACGCGGATAGGTCGCGACCTTCATCTCGTACAAATGCTGCAGACAGTCCAACGTCTGTTCGGCGGTCAGCCCGTGCCGTTCGCTCATGGCCTTCTGCAAGCCGGTCAGGTCGAACAGGGTCGGCGGCTTCGCATGCTCGCGGCGCCGTCTCACCTCCAGGATCTCCGCGGGAAGCCCCATCGCGTCGGCCAGTATGCGGCGTGCCATCACCTGGTCCTCGATCTTCCCGCTTTCGAGCGTCCAACCATCCATCGGCACGATAAGACGCCAGAACGGTGTCGGCTTGTGTGATTCGATGGCGAGATCACGTTGAACGACCATGTTCAACGTTGGCGTACGCACGCGTCCGAGCGACAGGCTCCGATGCCATGCGAGCGTGTGCGCACGTGACGCGTTCATACCGACCAGCCAGTCGGCCTTCGCCCTCGCGTCGGCCGCTACCGCCAGACCATCGTAATCGGATGCGGGACGCATACGGTTCCACGCGTCACGGATGGCCTGCTCATCCAATGACGCGACCCACAGGCGCAGGGACGGTTTGGAAACCTTCGCGGCCATGAGGATACGACGGAATATCGCCTCGCCCTCACGGTCCGGATCGCACGCGTTGACCAGTTCGGTCACCTTGTCGGATCGAAGCAGTTCGACGAGGGAACGGTAGCGTTGCGCCGCGCCCTTCGCGCCGCTCAGACGCCAACGCCATGACTTCGGGTCGATGGGAAGGGAGTCCATCGTCCACTTATGCGCGGACCAGGGCATGTCCGAATACTCCTCCGGGTCAGACAATTCGACCAGATGGCCCTGCGCCCACGAGATGAGCGCCCCTCCGGCCGACACGTATCCGTCACCCTGCCGCACACCGCCCAACGCCTGCGCGATGGCGAAGGCCACGGAACGTTTCTCGGCGATCACAAGACGCAATTCAATTCCTTCCCGATATCGAATGGTGCGTTTCTTCCACACGCATACCAACCGATATCGATTTTTTCGCCCGCGAAAAAAAATATCGGCAGCGAAAAACACGGTGGCGTGTGAACGGAAAAGGAAGACGGGAAAGACCCGTCGGAAAGGAACCGTCATGGTTGACATCGGCCACAAGTCCGATCTGCTGCGCATGGATCATGACAGGCTCATGGAATTGGTTGACGGCATGTTCGACTGGCATTCCCCATAGGAACTACAGGCGGCCTACCCGAACATCGGATACGGTACCGCGTCCGCCCTCGCGAAGATCGAAACGAATCCCGCACTATCCGAAGAATTCGACCGTTCGATCGCGCCATCCGCGAGCGACACAGTCGCATTCATGAGATCGGTGCCGCTGCCGACATAAGCAAAGAAAGAAGCCAAGAGTTAGAGCGCCTATCCAAACTCCAATTGCTTGAGGGTTACTCAAATCTTGACTTCGACATTATTGTACGCCGCCCAAAATGTCTTGCCAACCAGTCATTCGCCAGCTCCCATGGGTCCGAAACGGAAGCAAGTGAAGCGTGCGTATCAAACAATCCCACCTCGACCAAGAGCAAAAAGGAATGAATATGAAAAAACCGACTTTGGAACAGATGAAGGCATGGCGCGACAAAGCAACCGAACGGCTATCGGTTCTCGCCCGAAACAACGCCATCGAAGAGCCGATCGAGATCGGCGAGGAATGCTACCAGCTCGGAGATGACTGCTGCAAGCCCGACGGATACGGGCAATTTTGTTGGGTGACCGAAGACCAGTTCGACTCGGTGCTTCCGCCGGGAATCGAACACGACCGGTACGTCGCCATGACGAACACCTTCGACTTCGATGGCGAGGCCAAGGAATGGGCCGATAACTGGAACGATCCGGAATATTGGGATGATGCCGCAGACGAGGCATTGGGGGACGGTCAGGCCGACGGAGCCTACTGGACAACACGCGACGAGGATCCGGCCGACGCCAACAGCGCCCGCGCCCTCGCCGCGTCGCAGATCGCCCTCGAACTGGACGGCGACCATCTCATCGAACGCACGCCGGAGAACATCGGACTATTGCATGACATCGTCGACACCGTCCACGACACGGATCCGGAAAGCAACCTCGGATACTACCGCGCCTGGCCATCCATGACGGCATGCGAAACCATCGGAGAGCATCTGACCGACGGTGAGATCACGGAGAAAGCCACGTACGGCGGATGGAATCCCGACAGGGACCCATATCTGAGGGTCAACAAGGACGGCGACTGGGTCGGCATGAGCCAGGATGAGGCGGACCGGCTCGTATGGGACAACCGGAAGACGATTCTGAAAAACGTCGGAGCCTACGCCGATGACATGCCGGACGACCTCACCAATCGCGTCTGCGCCATGGACGAACGCGCGGCCGCTCCAACCCCGGCCCCCGACCCATGGATCGGCGTCGACATGGACGCCCTGTTCGGATCCGACGGCCCAACCCTTCCCGATCCCGACCCCGACCCCGGCATCGACCCCGGCATCGACCCGAACGCTATCAACGGGCCTATGGGCCCCGGAATCGGAATGTGAGCTCCAACCATGCCATCCATCGATATGGAACGGTTCCGCGAGGACATCAACCGGTACCGGTTCGAAACCGACACGACATGGACCGCGCTGGCCGAAAAAGCCGGCGTGAGCCCGGCAATGTTCACCCGCCTCAAAAAAGGGTCGATCGTCACCCTCGAAGCATTCGCGCAGCTTTGCGCATCATGCCGACTCAACCCCATCGACTACATGCCGGAACTCCAAACGGCACAGGAACACGAAACAGCAAAGGAGCGTCCAATGGAAGAAACGAAGAGACTCAGCATCGACGGCAAGGAATTCACCATAAGGGACGTGGACATACGGTCCGGCTCGGCCTGGGCGAACGGTCCACGTATCAGCGACGCGGAACTGCCCGACGGGCAAGTCCTCGGCAGCATCATGCCATGGCACGGCGAATGGCTCTGGCGTCTCGCCGGAGAGGACTGGCAATGGACGAAACCGGCCGAAGGACCCATGGCCGCATACACCGGCCAGGAACCGAACCGTCTATCGGCCATCGACAACCTACTGCAAGCCATCGAGGACCGGTATTCCGACACAAACACCGACCCATGGGCGTCCATGACGGACGCCGCCTCCACCACTCCGGACACCGTGGGACAAACCACGCCGGAACCAGTCGGAGACCCCTGGTCTCTAATCCCCTCGGATGATGCCGGGCTTCCCATGCCGAACCCTGGCATCGACCCGGGCGCCGACATCACGGCGAATACCGGAATCGGCATATGAGAGGACATCTCATGAACGACGACGAGACCTTGGAAAACAAGACAACGAATCACGAGCCGGAAGCCGTGAAACGAAAGAAGGCGGAAAAGCCACGACCGGTCTTGGACGACCAGTGGAGGCCGCCAATGTTCCTGAACCCATGGGCGCGCGCGTTCGACGGCGACAGTCTGCCGGATGAACCGTTCATGGGCAGCAACAAAAGACCGAAACAACTCTCCGACATGCTCCCAGACCCCAACCCGGCGTGGTCCGCGGAAGAGGACGGCCGGCCGCAGTGCGCGCCGGAAATCATGCGATGAACACGAAAGGAAACGCACATGACGAACAATGACGAGGACACTAGCCGGCAGGCGGAATCCCTCTGGCGGTCGGACGATTGGGCCGACCTGCGGTGGGCGCGCGAACACTCCACCCCGCAGCAGATCGCAAGGCACCTGCTCGACCCGCAGTGGCGGAACCGCGACTACAACGCGTTGGACGAGCTCGTGGAGATGACCCATGACGCGGACCTTTCCAGCCTCTCCGAGGATGATCTGGAAACCCTCGCGGCAAGCAGCCTGCCGGAACTGCGCCAATCCGTCATCCGCTACAAGGACACTCCGGCGCGACTGCTCGAAGACATGGCCCGCACCGAAAGCAACACAAGACTATTGCAGATGCTCGTCGAATCGGGCAGACTCAGCCAGAACACCATCGACCTGTGCTGTTGGAACCAGACGGACAGCCGATTGGCGGCGAGCATGCTGCCGAAGGCCTCAGACCATCTGCTGGTCCGGCTGAGTGGACGAGACTGGTGGCCGTCCAGAAAGAACGCCGTCGAATCCGGCAGACTCGACAGGGCTCGACTGTCCGAAATGATCGAAAAGGAGAACCATCCGGACGTCGTCTCGGCCCTGATCGGCACGGGCGAGTTCGACATGGACGGCGAGGCCAAGGCCATCAGGCGCGTCATCACCTCACCTGATCTCCTCACGGCGTACACCAATCCGATGGGCCGCCGGTACAATCTCGACCGGCCCGGCAGGGAGGTCGTCCGACAGGCAGCGAGAACAATGCTGGAACACGCGCCCATAGGGCTGATTCTCAGCATGCCCGACGACGACAACGAAAACTGGCGCACACTCATCGACACGGCGGCCACGGAATACGCCGACGAAATCAATCCGAACATGCTCGGCCTCATCGCCCAAGCGGAAGGCAACAATCAGACCAAAACCATCCTCGGCGAACGACTCGGGAAAGACGCGCTGTCTGGAACCGACGAGAACCAGACGCCGACGGCATCCCCCGGAACCGGCGGAACGTACGGATTCAACCTGCGACTGCTCGGACGGCTCAAGGCCGACGTCGACTATTTCCTCGGACCATCCCACGCGGAGAAATACCTGTGGGCAGGCAGCGTGGACGCGCAGATAGCGAAACTCCGTGAGATCGACGGAAACATCAGACCGGAAGACCGTCCCGAATGGTTCACCACTGAATGGATCGACCAGGCAGAACAGGCGATGGGGACGCCGGCCGACGGTGGGATCGAAGACGCCCTCGACGCCGCATTGTCCGGCCAGTACGCCGCGTTCGAGAACGCGATCATCGGATACATCGACGCGCACGACCCGGACGCGGGGACAAGCGAGAACGGCGCGAGCCAATTCGCCGGATACGAGATCACCGACCGTGCTGGAAACGACTCGCCCACGTCCTACCGACTCGACTGGTTCGATGACGAGGGTCTGGTGCACGAAGGCCCCAAGGTCACTGTGAAGGAACTCACGCGAATGAGGGAGGGCATCTTCGGCAGTCCGGACTCCTGGGACTCCTTCGGCACGACACCTTCCACGTCCTCCGCCGCGGCGTCCGACGTGGACTTCGACTCCCAGGAACGTGAGCTCGCCGCGCAGATCATCATGCAGGAGGGCGGCACGCGCCAGGAGGTTCGCGAGCAGTTCACCGACGAGGAACTCGACCGTATCGCACGCGACGAGATGGGTGCCGGGACTCCGGAGGAAGCGGACGCCACGAAGGAAAAGGGTGTTTCCGACGGCGGGAACGGCCTGACGACGAAGAGCGTTCCTACGTCCGGCGGGCCGGCGCGGCCGACGGTAGCGGCCACCATGGAAGCGGAGCAGTTGGCCTTCGACTTCGATGACATGCCGGCTGAACTTGACTTCCCGCAAATTCAAGAGGAAAATAATAGCCAAACGAAATTAGACATGGTGTCTAATTTGGACTCTTCCCGTGAAACGGAAGAAAACGATGCGAGAAAGGAGACGACCCGAAATGACGGTCAGGTACTGCCCTTACCAGGGGGTCAAGAAGATGAGGTACCTGTTCATGGCGGAGCATCTGCCGGAACAGCTCAGGGAGCTCAAGAGACAGGGGATGCCGGCGTTGGACGCCTACATGGACCAGGTCCAGAAGGACTACGGCCGGACGATCACCGAGTACGTCAACCATTGGGGCAAGACGCACCAGCACCTCAAGCAGCCGGGCAACTGGGACCCGTGGTTCAAGGGACTCAAGATGGCGGAGCATCAGGCCGAGGAGATCGCCATCAGGAACGTGGTCGAAGCCCTCTGACCCACATCGACCGCGGCCTGCTCGACCCGGATCTGCAGGCCACGGGATCCAGCCTCGAACGCGCACGCGCGAACGTGTGCGCCATCGAGGTGCTGCGCGACCTCGACGACAGTGGCCGCGAGCCCACCGACGACGACATCCGCGCCCTCGCCGCGTACGCGGGCTGGGGCGGCGCCCAGAAGGCGTTCGAAGAAGACGGCGCCGATCCGGCGTGGAGCGAGATCAACACGCGTCTTGGCGAATTGCTTACCGACGCCGAATACGCGGACGCGCGCAGCAGCACGCTCACGGCCTTCTACACGCCACGACCCGTCGTGGACGCGATGTGGCAGGCCCTCGGCAAGGCCGGTTTCGGCCAGGATCCGAAACACCCGGACATGGTGTTGGAACCCGGTTGCGGAACCGGCAACTTCATCCGCTCCACACCGGCCGGATCGTCCTACGGGTTCACCGGCATCGAAGCCGACCCGATCAGCGCCGGCATCGCACGCCACCTGTGCGCGGACGACGACATCATCAACAACAGGATGGAACGGACCGGACTGCCCACGGACGCGTTCGACCTCGCGGTCGGCAACGTGCCGTACAGCGACGCGATCAGGATAGACGGCACCGTCATCCACGACTGGTTCATCCAGCACAGTCTCGACGCGGTGCGCCCCGGCGGTCTCGTCGCCGTGCTCACCAGCCGGTACACGCTCGACAAGAACACGTCGAACATGCGCCGCGGCCTCGCCCGCAAGGCCGAACTTGTCGCCGCATGCCGCCTGCCCAGGGAGACGTTCGACCGGCAGGCGGGCACCGAAGTGGTCTCCGACATCCTGATCCTGCGCAAACGTGACGAGCCGCTGGCCGAAGCGGACGCAGCGTGGACGGACACCACCGAATTCCGCGACGGCGTCAACGCCAACAGACTGTTCGTCGACCATCCCGAATACGTCGCGGGAACCATGGCCATAGGCTCGGGGCCGTTCGGCCCGCAGATCGACGTCACCGGAACCGGCGACATCACCCGGTTGGGAGAACAGGTCGAACGCATCCTCACCGGCCAGCTCGAACAGCACGGCATCGACCTGCACGACAGGCTCGGCGAACGTGCCAACGAGCCGATCGTCGTGCCCGACAAGACCCAGCAGGCGGCCATGCGCTATATGGTCGACGCGAACGACCATATCTGGTACGGCGACATGAACGGCCAGATCGTACCCGCGCACTCCCGCGTCGCCAAGGGAGGGGACAGGCGCATGGCCTCCATGCTGCGCCTACGCGACCAGGCGGAACGCCTGCTCGCCGTCGAACGCGACCCGGACACCACCGACGACGCCGTCGCCCAAGGCATCAGGGAACTCGACGAAGCATACGACCGGTTCACCGCATCCTACGGCAGGCTCAACTCCAAAGAGAACCTGCGCGTGTTCGACCCGAACAATTCCGATCCGAGCCTCAACCAGCTCTACACGTTGGAGAAAACCGGCTCCGACGGTTTCGAAGCCAAAGGCGACATGCTCTCCAAGAGGGTCGTCACGCCCATGCCTCCCATGCCGGAGCATGTGGACGAACCCGTCGAAGCGCTGGCCGTCAGCCTCGACCGCGTGGGACACGTGGACCTCGACCTCATCGGCCACCTGCTCGGCACCCGGGACGATCTCGAAACCGTCGCACGGCTCGGCGACCTCATCGTCACCGACCCGGACGACGGCACTCCACTGCCGGCGGACGAATACCTGTCCGGCGACGTGGGAGGCGAACTCGACCATGTCGACGGACTATTGCGTGCCATGGTCGACGAGCCCGAACAGGAACGTGTACGCGCATGGCTCGCCGAAAACGGGATACAGGCCATAACACCGCCCTCGCGCGTGGAAAGCTGCCGTAGGGAACTCATCCAGGCAGGAGCATGGCAGAGCGCCACCGACCCGATCCACGCGAACAAGTCCGTGGCCGAAGCCCCATGGTTCTCCAATGAGTTCAAAGAGTACGGACGCGGACAGAGAAGGGCCTTCGCCTGCATGTTCCTGGATGATTGCAAGCCCGGCGTGGAACTGCTCGACAAAAACTGGAACGCCCAACAGCCCAAAGGCAACAGTCTGTTCTACGAGGTCTTCGACAGCGGCTGGTCAAGCGACGACGACGGAACATCCAACAGCGCCATGCGCATGCTGTACAAGGCCGTCACGGCCGACCCCGAGGCCATCGACGACAGGACCGTCGCCACGATCCTCAACACCAGCGGCTTCAAACATGGCCCGGTACAAGATGCCTTGCGCAAGATCACCGATCCAAGCCTGTGGAAGGTGGAGGACCACGGCTACTACAGGGAAGCCAAGTGCGACTACCTCGCCTTGGCCAAGGAACTGCGCGCCCATCCGGAAACCTGCGAATACCTATACGCGGCCGATGCGGACCGACTGGCCCATCCGACCGTCGAGAAACGGTACGGACGCTACAATTCATGGAACCAGAAGACGTTCAAACCGTTGGACGAAGTGGTCGACATGGAGGGCTTGGAACAGTGGAGGGACAGGCGCGCCACGTGGATGCGCGACCATCCGGCCGAACCGGCCGATATGGACCGGCTCAGGAGCCTGCAAAGGCTACGCGGACGGCTCGAACAGTCGATGCCAGTCCGACTCACCCATAACGACATCACCGCGAAGCTCGGCTCAGCGTGGATCCCGACCGGCGTGATCCGGGACTTCATGATTGAAACGTTCGGACTCGAAACCCAGCCCGACATCACCGACGGCGGTATGAGAAGCCTTTCGGTCAGTCATGACGAGACGACCGGCAACTGGCAGGTCAACGCGTCGCTCGCCTCGAAACTCGACGAGGAGACCATCCGCAAATACGGTCTGGGCATCGGAGCGGGACGCAACCCGTTCGAGGTCGTGTCCGGCGCGCTCAACGCGACGACCAGCAACCTCACCAAACCCGATCCGGACGATCCGACCGGAAAGAGAAGAGTCAGGGACGCGCAGGCCACCGCATTGCTGTACCAGAAGCGCCACACCGTCGAACAGGCGTTCACCGAATGGGTATGGACCGATCCGGCGCGCACACGCATGCTGGAAGACGTGTACAACACGCGGTTCAACCGCATCCACCCGCGCGAATACGACGGCTCCTACCTCACATTCCCCGGCATCAGCACCGACATCGACCTGTACGACCATCAGCGCAATGCCGTCGCGAGGATCCTGCAATCCAAGGAAGGCACGCTCGTCGCGCACGTCGTGGGCGCCGGCAAGACATTCACCGGCGTCGCCGCATGCCACGAGGCGAAACGTCTGGGCCGCGCCACCAAACCGATGATCGTCGTGCCGAACCATCTGACCGAACAATGGGCGAAGGACTACCTGACGCTCTACCCGGACGCGAACATCCTGTCCATGACGGAGGCCGACGGCGCAGGCAAGGGCGCGGCACGCTTCTGGGCGAAGGTCGCGGCCGGCGACTGGGATGCGGTCATCGTAAGGCAGGACACGTTCCAACGCATGCACGTCAGTCCCGAACGCCGCGAGAGGTACTTCTCACGGCGCAAGGCCGAAATGCTCGACAGCATCGATACCGCGGAGGCGGCCGGCAACGACTTCTCCGCGAAGAAGCTGAAGGACGAGATCGGCAAGATGGAGAAGAACCTCAACCGGACCGTCAAACAGGCCGAGAGGGACCGCATGCGCGTCGACGGGAAACTCCAGGCGCTACGCGGCGACGGCAACAAGGAGTGGATCGACTTCGAGGACCTCGGCGTGGACATGCTGTTCATCGACGAGGCGCACCAGTACAAAAACCTCGCCATCGCCACCACGATCAGCGTGCCCGGCGTGGACGTCGCCGCAGCGCGGAAATGCGAGGACCTGTTCGACAAGTGCGAGTACCTGCGTGAGACGGGACATGGAAGCAACATCGTGTTCGCGACCGGCACGCCGGTGTCCAACTCCATGGCCGAACTGTACAACATGCAACGCTATCTCGCGCCCGACCTACTCAGAGCCCAGGGCGTGGCAGCGTTCACCAGCTGGGCCAACACGTACGGCAGCATCGTCGAAAGCGTCGAGGTCAAGCCGGAAGGCAGCGGATACCAGATCAAGCAACGGTTCGCGAAATTCCACAACCTGCCCGAACTGATGAGCACGTTCCACGACTACGCGGACCTGCTGACCGCCGACAAGCTTGACCTGGACGTGCCCGACTGCGACGTGATCTCCGTCGCCGTCGAGGCGACCGAAGCGCAGAAACAGGCCGTGGACGCGCTCGTGCAAAGGGCGGAACTGGTGCGTGACGGAGCCGTGGACCCGTCGGACGACAACATGCTCAACATCACGAACGACGGCAGGAAGGTCAGTCTCGACCCGAAACTGCTCGACGTGGCCGATCCGGACATCCAACCCATGGAAGGAGGCAAGGTGCAGGTCTGCGCCGAGAAGATCCACGAGATATGGCAGGAGCATGCCGCAGAGAAGGCCACGCAGCTCGTGTTCTGCGACTCGTCCACCACGGCGTCCGGCAAGTGGAACATCCAATCCGATCTGAAACGCCGCCTCATCGACCTGGGCATCCCCGAGGACGAGATCATGTTCGCCGCACAGGAGAAGGATCCGCAGAAGAAGCAGGCCCTGTTCGAGAAGGTCCGCAAAGGCGAGGTGCGCGTGCTCATCGGCTCGACCGGAACATTGGGCACCGGCACGAACGTGCAGGACAGGCTCTTCGCCATCCACGACCTCGACTGTCCATGGAAGCCCGCCGAACTCGAACAACGCCAGGGACGTGTCCGCAGGCAGGGCAACATGTTCGACAAAGCGCAGGACTACCGGTACGTCACCGTCGGCACGTTCGACAGCTACATGTTCCAGACGGTCGAGCGCAAGGCCCGGTTCATCAGCCAGATCATGAGCTCCGGCTCGCCGTCACGCGAAGCGTCCGATGTGGACTCCACGGTGCTCAGCCTCGCCGACATGAAGGCCATCGCCACCGGAGACCCGAACATCGCCAAACGCATGGAGCTCGAAAACCAGCTCACGCAGATGAAACTGCTCAAACGCGCCCACGCGGACCAGCAAAGGTCGATCCGTTTCAGGATCGACATGCAACTGCAGCCGACCGTGGACAACCTCGAAAGACTCCACGGGGAAGCGGTGGACGACGAGCCGAAATTCCACAAGGCCGTCGAGATCCGCGACCAGCATCTCGCCCAGGGCGTATGCGGGCTTGATCTCGGCGACGGTCCGATCACGGACCGCAAGCAGGCCATCCACGACCTCGTCGGCATCGCGCACCGGCTCGACCACGGGCAGACGATGGAAGTCGGCGAATACTGCGGGCTGACCGTCATGGTCGCGTCGAAGAACATGGCCGTCAAAGGCATCAACGCGTTCCGTCCGTTCGTCGGCTTGAAAGGCGAGCATGAGCATTGGGCCGGCACCAGCGTGCCCGACATCAACAACAGCGCCGACAACGTCATCAGACAGCTCGACCGGATCATCGCCAACAACGCCGACACGGCGCAAGGCCTCCGCGTCAGACTCGACAATGCGAAAGCCAATCTGGAAAGCGCATGGAACGCGTTGAACACGCCATGGGAAGGCCAGCAGGAGTACGACGACCTCACCGACCAGATAGCCAAAATGAACCTGGAAATCAAGAACGGCCAGGACACGGCGCCGGCCGGAGAGGACGAACAGGACACGCAGGCCGACCTCGCCAAAGCCCAAGCCGCAAGCGTGACCGTGGGATTCGACCCATCCGAACCGTCCGCCTTCCCCACAGCAGCGGAGACGACCGACATTCCAATGCCCGACCCATGCATCGACCCATCCGATGATGTGTCCGCCGGACCGGGAATCGGCATGTGACGTAGGCGTTCGAATAAGAGGACGACGGGCCGGAACGGGAGCCAATCCCATCCGGCCCGTTCCGATATCGGCAGGACCACACGTGAACCGGCTGGAACGAAAAAGAGGAGGGATCGGCCCCAATGTCCGAAACCGAAGAGCTGAAAACACGGATCGAAACCATCAGAGCATTGTCCGACCAATTGCGGGAACGGAACCGGACGGTGAAGAGCCTGGAAGAGGAAATGACGGCGACCGCGCCGGAACATGCATGGTCCTTCGGAAAGAAGCAACACTACAACCTTTTGAAAGCCGAACTCGAAGACGAACGCCGGCTGGCGTTAGAGGACAAATACCGGCTGGGGAGCCTCTCCAAAGACCTGTTCGAAGACTTCAACATCGTCGCCGACAAGGCCACCTCCACCAACTCCCTGGAATCCATGCTCGACCTGATCGAACAATCCCTGGACACCGACCCGGAATACAGGGAGAGCGTCAGCCACCAAACCGGAATAACCGATGGGACGTCGTACATGCGTCTCGTTCCGCAGGACAATCCTGAAGGGATGCTGCCACCGACCCCATGGGGCAGGAAGGCCGCCGAAGAGGCATACCGGCAGGATCAGGTCCAACAGTTCGACCCGCAGCTGAAACTGCTGCGCACACTCGCCACGGGAAGCTTCAAGGACTATGACACCCCGGAAACGAACGACTATCTCGCCCTGATGGATTTCAACGAGGGAGATCGGGTGACCATGGGACCGGGACTGTCCACGACCGTCACCACCCCGCATTGGCTCGGAGCGGGTGGAATCCTCCTCATCATCGAAGGCGCCTCAAAGGGAGTGCCGATGGTCGGCAGCAGGGGAGGCGTGCGCAACGAGAGCGAGGTCTTCATCCCGGACGTGCTGCACTGCACCGTCATGGAGAAAGCAACGGACGGCGAATACCTAGGCAAGAAATTCGAACGGATCTACCGGCTCGGCGTCGAATCGGAGGAATCACCCATTCCGAAGAGGGATCTACTGGGATTCCCCAGCATCCAGCCGGACGTTCCACTGCCGGATCCGGCCATCGACCAGGATACGGCAGTGGCGGGCCCGAACGATCCGGGACACGAATTATGAGCGCATGCGCGACGATCGGAAGCCGGCATGCGGCATACGACGGCAGGGAACTCAGGGAGTTCTGGACCCGGGCGAAACGACGCATGGGCCGACAGGACTTCGAAAAACTCAGACCTCCGTCCGCCATACGCCAATAGGACATCGGACCGGAAACCATCAGACTGTTTCCTCATCCCAAACACCATACGGGAAGCGGGAAGGGGATAAGAAAAACAAACACAACACAAAGCAAAGGAGAAGAACATGGCCGAAACCGCACAGACCATGACCGAATTCACTTACGCGCCCGGCGAGCAGGACATCGTCGGCGACCGATTCAGCCCGAGCGTGATCATCTTCTGGCTCAAAACCTCGATCGCCGCGTCCAGCACGCGCGTGCAATACAGGGCGCCGAACACCCTGTTCGGGCTGATCCCGCTCGGCGCGTCCACCAAGACCATCCCACTGCGCAACATCGCCAGCGTCGACACGAACACGAAATTCAACCTCGGCAGCCTCGTCTGGGGTTTGTTTTTCCTGTTCGTCGGCTTCGGCATGTTCGACTCCAACGCCCTGGCCGCCATCGTGTGCCTGCTCATCGCCGTCGCGAACTTCGCAAACGTGATGAGCGCCACCCTGACCTTCCGCGATCCGTCCGGCGGCGCGAACGACATCACCGTGAGCATCCTCGAAAAGGACAAGCTCATGAGCCTCGCACAGGAGATCCAGTCCCGCGTGTTCGCCGACGCCGACCAGCTGCGTCATGAGGAAAGCATGCGCATGGCCGAGAAGCAGTACACCGCGCAGACCAACAGCGTGCTCATCCAACAGCAGATGCTCGCCAACCAGCAGACGCAAGCCGCACAACAGACCCAGGCTCCGTCGCAGTCCGATCAAACGCAGCAGAGCGAGTGACGTCGTCCGAAAACAAAAAGAAGACAGGGCCGAGAAATCCAAAACGGCCCTGTCTTTTCGTCTAATACGATAGGGTCCATACTCGAAACCCATTGCAAAGTACCGCTGGTTTTATTCCATCCGAAACCAACTTGTGAAGCGCATCGACATGATTTACAGAGTCAGGGATGGTAAGTTTATACGCATTCCGAAAACGTCCGTTTATGAAACAGATTCCTTCGGTATGCGAAATGCTTTGATTCGAAGGCGAAGGGTGTCCCATAACCCGTTCCACAATCAACGTTCCATAAGGTGAGCCGACTGACGGGTAATGGTACCATGGCACACATGGCAAGCATGACATACGGCTACGCGCGCGTCAGCACCGGCGACCAGACCACCGACTTGCAGCAGGACGCACTCGAAAAAGCCGGCTGCAACCGGATATTCATCGACGTGGCCTCCGGTGCGAAAGCGCACCGTCCCGAACTCGACCATATGCTCGACCTCCTGCGCGAAGGCGATACCGTCGTCGTCTGGAAACTCGACAGGCTCGGACGAAGCATGCAGAATCTTGTCGAACTTATCAACGACTTCGACACTAGGGGAGTTCAGTTTCGCTCACTGACAGAATCGATTGATACGAGCACTCCAGGCGGCACGCTCATATTCAACATCTTTGGATCCTTGGCCCAGTTCGAACGGGATCTAATCCGCGAACGCACCCGCGCCGGGCTCGAAGCCGCAAGGGCAAGGGGCAGAACAGGAGGGCGTCCCGCAAGCCTTGATGAGAAACAGGCCAAGGAAGTGCGGCGCCTGTACGAGTCCCGTTCGGTGACGGTGGATCAGATAGCATCCATGATGCGCGTCAGTCGGACCACCATATACAGATGTTTGCAAAAGAACAAAGAAACCAATTGAGGGGAAGAAAATGGCAGAGAACATGACCGAGGATGAAGTCAGGGATAAGGCGCGCGAAATATTGGGTCTGAACAACCACGGGGGGGGGGTGACCGCCGGCGTGGGCCAGCTGACGACATTCAACCAGCTGGGATTTAAGGGGAAACTCGACAAGCCGGATGGCTGGTATCTCCCGGCCAACAAGTCCGATACCGCTGTTGTTCTGGAGACGAAGGCATCCAAGATCGCACTGGGTGCGACGCAGGCGAAGGAGCTTCTGAAGAACATCCGCATCATGAATGCGAAATACGAGCACGTCGTGGGCATCCTCTACAACGGGGAATCCACCAGGGTGTTCAAGAACGGTGAGGAATACAAGGAGAAAGGAAGCGAGAAGCTCCACAACATCGCCTACTACACGGCCCTGTTCAACGTCGACCACATCGACAAGCAGCGCATCTACGAACTGACGGCCCGTATCAACAACTGCCTGCATTTCGAGTTCGGCATCAAGAACCTCTACCACAGGATGATTTTCACCGCCTGCGCATTGGTAGCGAAACGATACGACGCGACAATGGTCAGCGGCATGGACTACTCCGAATTCCACAATGCTATTCTTAACTGTCTCAACAAGGAGCTGTTGCGGGACAAGCACCAGAATCAGAAGCTCGGTCTGCTCGCGGACGTGTTCTCCGAGATTCGTATGAACCTCAACGTGAACAGCGAGGACGAGAAGGAACAGGAACACGTCAAGGATCTGATCTCGAACTTCATTGACTGGGTGACGGAAATATCCGACTGCCTGAACTCCGACGCATGGCGGGGAGAGGACGTCATGGGCATCTTCTTCAACGAATTCAACCGCTACAAGAAGAAGACCGAATCAGGACAGGTTTTTACCCCCGAACACATCACCGACTTCATATACAGGATCCTCGAAGTAAACCAGAACGACAGGGTGCTCGACGCGACATGCGGCAGTGGAGGCTTCCTGATCAAAGCGATGGCGAACATGATCGACGAGGCCGGCGGAGTGAACACCGAAAAGGCCAAGGAAATCAAACAGAACCAACTATTCGGCATTGAATTCGATAGAGAGATTTATGCCCTCGCATGCGCGAACATGCTCATCCACAAGGACGGCAAGACCAATCTGGAGCAACTGGATGCCAGATCCGACGAGGCCGGAAAATGGATTGCCCATCAGAACATCACTAAAGTCCTCATGAATCCCCCGTATGAGAAGAAGTACGGTTGCATGGTAATCGTCGAGAACGTGCTGGACAACGTCCCGCCGAATACGCCCTGCGCGTTCGTCCTTCCGGATAAAAAACTCGAGAAGACGGGCAAAAAGCAAATGGCCCGCATTCTCGAACACCACCGACTCCGCAAAGTGGTCAAGCTGCCGGAGGACCTATTCTTCGGCATTGGAATGACCACGAGCATATTCGTGTTCGAGGCCGGCGTGCCCCAGAACGGACATGAGTTCTTCACCTGCTGGATGAAGGACGACGGTCTGGAGACTGTGAAGAACAAGGGACGGCACGACGTGCGCGGTCGTTGGCCCGCGATCGAGAGGCGCTGGATCGATATCGTGTCCAAGCAATCCGGCGACGATACATGCGTATGGGAGAGTACAGACGAGTGCCTTTCATATCAGGTGCCCATCAAACCCTTCGAGATATCGGAGGAGGATTTCCGCAAAACGGCCATGGACTATCTCATGTACATGCGGAGGATAGACGCGAAGGAATTCAGCGCCAGCCTCTTTGAGAAGGTGCTGTACTCAAGCGATATAGAGGCGGACGGCGATGCGGTGACTATTTCCTTGGACAGGGAGGAGAAGCGATGACAGATACTGTCTGGAAACCGTTCCCTATCACGGATATCTTCCTGATACGAAACACAGGAAGCGTCCCGGCGAAGGACATAGCGCCCGATAGTGGGAGTGTTCCTTATGTGACCGCCCAGGCGGGCAACAACGGAGTACGGTCTTCAATCGACTGCCCGACCAATTGTCTCGAGATTGGCCATTGCATACTCATAGGCGGAAAGACCATGACGTTTTCCTACCAGGCGGTGCCATTCTGCTCGAATGACAGTCACAACATCGCCTTGTATCCGCAAGGGAAGCAGTTGGACGAAGCCCACTTCCTTTTTCTGGTTTCGGCATTAAGGGCGACTCTGCGACCAAAGTACTCATGGAGCGATTCGATATCGGCCAAACGCATCAAAAAGGAAAGCGTCATGCTTCCCATGTCCGAAAATGGTTCGCCCGACTGGGAGTATATGGGAGACTTCATGAAATCCATTATGAAAACAGCGGATGCGCAGATATCGGCATTGACGGAGACGACAGCCTCGTATAGCGTTCTGGACAGTTCGGAATGGGCGAGATTCAAAATAGAAGATCTATTCGTAGTGCAGAAGGGCACGCGCCTGACTCGGGCAGACATGATTCCCGGCGGCATCCCCTTCATCGGCGCTACGCTGGAGAATAACGGTGTCACCGCTCATATTGGCAACGCAGGGCATATCCATCCCAGTGGGGTAATGACTGTCGCGTACAATGGGCAGAAAGCTACGGGAAAGGCTTTCTGGCAGCCGGAACCGTTCTGGGCATCCGATGACGTCAACGTGCTCTATCCGAAATTCGATCTAACAGAGGGAATCGCATTGTTCCTCCAGCCGTTGTTCTGGGAGGCTGGACGCCCATACGCGTACGACGACAAATGGAGCAAAGAGAAAATGGAGAGAACGGAGCTGACGCTGCCGGCGAAATCTGACGGCAACCCGGATTGGGAGTACATGAAGGAATATATGGAAGGTTTGAAACAAAGTGCTTCGAATATAATCGATGTGCTTAACGAAGTGTGAAAATGACCGCCGAACAATTAAAGCGCCGCACAAGAGGCGTCTAATCATGACGCTTTGTGCAGCGCTCTGGGGCTAGTGGCGAAGTTTCTGCCATTGAGCGTGTAACTCAATTTTCCCACATTTCTCCCTTGGCAGAAGCTCATCAAGCTTTACCATACGTGGCTTATTATCTCTCTGTTCCCATCCTTTGAACGAGTAGTTTTCTCTGTTCGGGTTTGTTGGGTAACCATCTTTGTCGACGATTACTCTCTCCTCCTTGTCGTGGAACCACTTATCCGTATTCATATAGAACGTGACTTTATGACCGTGGAAGGCAAAACCATCTCCAAGAACGATGCAGTAGATAAAGACCAGGAAACATATTGGACCAGAAAAGAAGAAGAGAAGACACAGGCCAATGTAGATTAACATCATTATGGAATTCGTAATGATAGTTCCGGAATAAAGCAATTCGAAGGAAATGGAAAAGACTGCCCAGAATAGTATGTTGCTTCTAGCAAATCCGAAGTTGATCTGCGACGTACTTAAAGGGGTATGGTACTGTTCACAATCACTTAGTCGAGTTGAAAAAACCATCCTATTTATTACATAATTACAACCTCGTCCCACAGTGAATCCCAGAAGGACAAGCAATACGACAATTGCATTCAAAGCAAATTCCGCTAGCAAAAACTTGCCGGTGTATTTAGAGCTGTTTTCAACGGTCACTGCGATCATTGCTGAGAATAGCAATGATGTCGACATCCAGAAGAAGAACCATCTTGAAACCGGATCGTCTGATTTCTTGACTTCCTTATAGAGATAATAGGCGACAAAATATGCGAAAATCCAGACTATTGCCAGGTTGAGGGTGAAGGGAATGATTACATTCCCAATGCTGAAGTTACTTAGTATGCTGCCATCTTCAGGGGTGAAAAGACCAATCGCTTTGAGCAAGGGAAGTATGCCCCATAGAATCAGCAGGAAAAAAGAGTAAATCAGGGCGAAACGGATACTGAAGTTCTTTTGACATTTCTTCTCGGACAAACTTATATGGGCTGCCTCTGTTCTCTCTTGTTGCCACCGTCGCCATGCGTCGTACTCGTTTAATTTTTCTACCACAGCGTCGATTTCGGCATCAAGTAATATTTCCGGGTTGTTTTGCCGCGCATTTTTAAGAACCGTCAGCCGATCAAGACGTTCTTTTTGCTTCGCGTACCCATAATCTTTGACCCAAGCGGACAGTTTGACCACGCATTGGGTGATAGCAATCAGTGTCAAAACACTTCCTATGAGGATATAGGGCCATTTGTCGCCGTCTGCCATCATGCTATCAAAAATAAGTCTTATAGACTGAATAATATTTTCCATATTATCCACATGCTTTCTGAATGGAGTATTTCTTAATAATAGCATGTTGGTTGCATAAAATTTATTAACTAATTAATGACAAGAATGGAGCATAGTTGTTTCTCATAACATTTGATAATAAGTTGGAGCATTAGAAAATGTGCCGCGGTCACGCAACATTTGCTATGGCCGCGGCACTCGGTCTTATTCCGAAACGACATGCCTGTTCGATTCGATGATGTCCATGTCGGTGACGATGACCACGAAGTAGTTTTGTCCCGACATGTCATGCCATTCGCGTGAATGTCCCACGAATTCGATGGTCTCTCCGCCTTTCAACGAGTCCATTTCCATGCGGAGTCGTCCCGTCGAGGGGACAAGTGTGACGAATCTGGCCGAATCTTTTTCGAGCCAGCATGCCTTCACCGCTTTGATTTTCCTGCCTCCGGTCAGGTTCAACGTCTGGCGGACACGGATGGGAGGGATCTTCACCCTGCCGACCTGCGGGCTCATGCCGATCATGCCGTTTTGTGGCAGTAGTGCCTTCCATGCGCGGTTGTTCGTGGTGGTCATGTTTTCCTACTCCTTGTCTTCCTTGAGGGTTCCCTGTGGCTGTCCGAACACTTTCTCGAGGTCTTTCGGATCTAGGTTGGTGGCGCATCCGCTTGTAGCGGCGGTCAGATCCTGCTGGGCTTTGGTCAAAGCGTCGTAATCATCCGATTTGGAGTCCACGAGCCGTTTCGCGGTCTCGTACGCGTTTTTGATGTCGCCGCATCCCTGCATGTTCTCCAGATTGTCCTGTTGGATGGTTTCCACGGATTTCGCGGTGTTGTCCAATCCGTCCGAAAGGTCCGAACGGCGTGCTTCGATCGCGGCGCGCATGGCTTGCGGATACCATTCGCGTGCGAGGCTGCGGATCGTGTCGATGTCCTCCTGTTGTCCGATCGCGTCGTACAGGTCGGTCGCTTCGGCGAGGTCCTGCCGTCCATGTCGGTACAGCAGGGTGGAAAGCGTGTCGACGTTCGAGTTTTCGGGCGCGTTCAATAGGTCGCGCACGTCGTTCGAGATCTGCTCCGCGTCACCGGTGAACATGGTCTGGGCTTTCTGTTCCAGGCTGTCGGACGTGGACGCTGCTTTTCCCTTTTTCTTTGCCTTCGCTTCGTGTTTCGCATCGGATTGGGTCTGGGTGGCCGAATTGGCCTGGGGCGCCGTCGTGGCCGGCTGATGTTTCCATGGGTTGGCCATCAGCATCATGACGGCCACGGCGATGACCGCGATGACGCACCAGATGGCGGCTTGTTTCTTCGCTTCGGGTGAGGACTGTTTGCGTGGATTGTTCTTTCCCATTGGTCTTCCTTTGCTCAGAGGCTTGAATCGTTGTTCGGCAGACTGTTGTCAGGGGTTTCCGGTGGCACGTACCATCCGCCGGAGTTCCCGCCGGACGATCCGCCGCTGTTGCCGGTACCGCCATTGTTCGCATTGCCGCCATCGTTGCCGCGGGGCACGGTCGTGGAGCCGGAGCCGCCGGACGAACCATGGTATTGCGGCGTGGGCGTCGGTGCCGGGGTTGGTATCGGCGCGGCCTGTTGCGGCTGCTCCTGCGCTTCGGCCTCCTCGTCGGCCTTGGTTTTCGCGTCCAATGCGCGGGCGAGGTTTTCGCGGGCCTCGTCGAGTTTGGCGGCCATGTCGGTCCACGTGTCGATGGTCGTCTTCTTGTCGAGCTTGCGGGCCTGCGCGATGAGCTTGTCCAACGTGGCTTTCGCCGTACGGGTCGCATCGTCGGATGGTTTCGCATCATTGGAGGCTTTCGACGCCTTGTCCAATGCCGTATGGCATTTGTTCTTCGCGTCCGTCAACGGCTTTTCCTTGACGAGCCGGCCAATCTTGTTGGTCAGCGTGCGGGTGCGTTTCGTGGCCTTGTCGGCCTTGGCGGCGAGCCGTTCCGATTCGTTTTCCGACAGTCCCGTCCGGTCGGAGTGCATGAGCCTGCCGTTCGAGTCGATCAGACGGCGGAGGGAATCGGTGTCGTCCGTATCCTTCAATCTAATCTGGTCCGCCTGCTTGATCGTGGTCTTGGCCTTGCCGGTCCATGTGGACAGTTGGCTCATGGAGGTCTGCAACCGTTCGGCCGACGCCTGCTGTCTGACGGTGGCCGAATGGGAGCCTATGAGCGCGAACAGGACGAGCAGGAGAATGAACGCCAGGGCGATGGACATGCCGCGGCGTACCCAGACCATTATCTTGGCGTCATCAGACGGAGCTCTGTCGGGGTCGGCCACGTCCTGCAGGCTCACGGTCGTCCTGATGTCGTCGGTTCCCGTTTCCGTTTTCGCGGGTGGGATGTCGGATGGGGTTCCATCTCCGACCGGGATCATGGAGGCGAGGATGTCCTCCGCCTCGTCCGGAACGTTGGCATCCTCCATGGACGGACGTGGAGGCAGTGGGACCGCCGGCATGGGACGGGCGTCGCTGGACGGCATGGAAGGTTCCGGACGCTCCGCCGTCTGGTCGTTTTCGACGCCTGTGGATTGTGGAACCGGCATCGTGTCTGTCGTCTCGGTTGGGGGAGCGGTCGTCGTTCCATGCTTGTCGTCATGCTGGACCGGTTCGATATCATGCTTTCGGTTGGAACGGCGGTTCTTCGGCTTGCGCGGTGGTGTGGACGGTTTCGTCTCCTGAAGCGAGTCGAGCCAGTCGAGGTCGTCCCTCAACGCGTCGGACGGCGTCAACTGGTCGAACAGGCTAGGCTGTTCGCTGATCATCGGTTGGCTCCTTTCCGCGTGCGAACGTGGCGTCCATCTGGTCGATCATGCGTTCGCAACGGTCGAACACTCCGGCGGGATCGCCTTGCACGATGCGTTCCAGGCGTGCGGTCAGATCGTCCTGCAGACCGATGCTGCACGGCTTGTAGTTCTCGTCCAAGTGGGTTTTGCCATACGTATGGAGGATCATGCGGGCTCGGCCGATCAGGTCGTTCAGGTTTCGACGGTCCTTGTCGGACAGGAGCTTGGACTGTTCCGTGTCCCGCATCAGCATTGCGGCGGACGTGGCCGCGCGGTCGAGCCGGTTGCGGCTTTCGCGTTCGCGTCCCGTGTAGGACAGCCAGACGCGGCGGATCGTCTCCTCGTCCTGCGCGGCCTGCGCGAGATGCTCCGTGGCATGGTCCGTGTCGTAGCTGCCGCGCAGGCTGTCGATTTCCGAACGCCACTGGGTGGCCTGATTGCGGAGTGTGGCGTCGTCGGCCGCGTCCACGTCGTCGACGCGGGTGGGCGTCATCAGGTCGCAGACCGTGTCCAAGCCTTCCGACGGGGTGGAGAACCGCCATGACTGGTCGAATCCTGGTTCCTCGCTCCATCCGCCGTCACGGTTGAACCAATGCTCGTACTCATCCTTCCTGGCCTGCTCCCGTTGGCGTTCTTCCGGTCCGGACAGGTGATGCCGATGGTCGGAGTTCGAAGCTTCGGACGAGGCGAGATACGCTTTGACGCGTTCCAACGTGGAATGGATGAGCGACTGCAACGTCGGTGCGTACAATCCTCCGTTGGGGCTGGCGACGACCAGGTCCATGTAGCATTTGAGCGCATACACTTCCTGCACGACGTCGTCGTGGCGGATCCAGCATGGGGGAAGGGTCTGCGCCCAATCCGTGTAATGCGTGGTGAGGAACCGGCCCATGCGGATGGTGTGCAGCATCATCAAATCGATGTCCATGCGCGTGGGCGAGCCGGTCAGGTCCAACGGGCGCGCCTCGACCATGGTGGCGATGGAATGCTGGGGGAGTTTGGCCCACAGTCCCGGACCGTGTTCCGGCTCGTTGAGCGGGGCCATGGTGATCTGCGTGAGCAGCTGGTCGAGGTTGCGCGCCATGGAGGCCGGCAGGTCCTTGCCGGTCAGTTCCTTGTACTTGCCGTTGACCGTGGCGGTCAGTTCCTCGTACGCGTGCTCGCACTGGTCCCTCACGGACAGTTCGCCTTGCTGTCTGCCGACCATGTCGTCGAACAGGGACTTGACCTCTGCCCGGAATTCCCGTTCCATGTCGTCCGTCCAGAACGACGGGCGTTCCAAGCCGCCAGCCACGTCCGTAACCTGGCCTGATCCCATGGTCTCGTCATGCTTGACGTCGTCCGTGGCATCCGGCTTGTCGGCGTCGGTGCCCGCCATCTGGGTGAAGTATTCTTCGACGTCGCTCATGCGATGGTCCTTTCGCCGTGATCCTCATGCCATGCGTTCGTGGCCGTGGGGCGCAGGTCCTCCAAGCCCTCACGCCACCATGCGCGGCGCATGAACATGATCATGCGCACCAAGGCGGGCGCCTGTCCCAACGGTTCCACGAGCGCGTAGCCTACGGGTAGGAGGCTCAGTTCCTGTTGGGTGACGGATTCCTCACGCTCGTGACGCGTGGTCAGACCGCCCAACGGGCCCTGTCCCGGATTCCAGGAGGATTCGCGGCGCGTGCGGTGATGCGTGCCGATCTGGCCGATCCACCATTTCAACGTCTCGTCGTCGGACACGCCCTTGAGCATGATCCGATGGCAGTTCTCCCATATGGTCATTTCCGCGGCCTTGCCGTATCCGTCCTTCTCGTCGGCCATCTGCTGGCGGGACTGTTCCACGATGATCAGCTGGTAGCCGTTGCCGCCGCCCTGCGTGATGGCGTTGCGCAGGCCGGGCCATTTCTCGATGTTCGACAGTTCGTCCAACACGAACCGTGCGGGAGGTTCGATCTTGCCTCGCGAACCGGACGCCTTGTCGAACGCGAGATCCTGACACGCCTCCTGGAACGTGTCGAGCAGCAGGCTCACGAAAATGCCCGCGTTGCCGGCCACGCCGCCGTCACGGCGCGGCTTGGACAGCACGTACACAGTGTCGCTTCGCAACACCATGTGTTTCGGGTCGATCAGTCGCGGATCGGACGGACTCAGATTCATGCGGGCGCGCACGTTCGGGTCGGCGAGGATGCTGAACGCGTTCTTCACGCCGAACCACTCGCTGCCTTTCTGACGGGGATCGACGTGCGGCAGCGCGTTCAATGTCGCGGCCCAACGGTCCATCTCGCGTTCGTTCGTGTACTTGCGGATCAGGTCCGCGGCCTCCTGCGCGTTCTCCGGCGACAGGCTCCACTTGAAGCAGTCGTTGATGGTGCGGTCCGCAATCGCGGCCGCGTACAGCATGGCCTGCACGTACATGGCCGCGCTCACGCCCCACTCCTGGTTGTTCGAACCGGACCCCATGCCGCCGATCGCGACCATGGTCTGCGCGCGGCGCATCGCCACCGCCGGATCGTCGCAACCCTGCAAAGGCGTCCAGTTCATGTTGTGCCGCGTATCCGGATCGTTCTCCGCGACGCCCTCCGGGTCGAAGATGTGCGTGGTGCCCGCGCCACGGCCACCATACGACGCGCCGGTCACCCGATCCTTCACGCCGCATTCACGCAGGTAACGCGTCGTTTTGATGATGTCCCCTCGCGTGGAGGTCGCGAGCACGAAACCGGGGGCCTCGACCACGGCGGGGATGACGACGCTGACGGTCTTGCCGGAACGGGTAGGACCCAGCACGTAGATGTGCCGTTCGGAACCCAGCCACACCTCCATGTTCCACGACTTGCCCACATACCATGCGGCATGCCAGGGGCGGGGGTGGATGGCGTGTGGTTTCCGGTCGCGGAAGTCGGCCAGCATGCGCGGCAGGACGGACGGAACCACGTCACGGTTGATGGCATGCGGCCCATAGTCCGCGGCGAGCTGACGCCACGTGGCCACGCCGGGACGCGTGGACAGCCAGTCCGCCGCGCGTTCGCCGGAATCCCGATACGCGTCCCAGAAGATCCACAAGGCCATGACAACCATGAACGCGACCGCGAACACGGGCAGCGTCAACAGCGTCCATGCGAGCACGTCGCCTTGGACGGCGAGGAACAAGACCATCGACAGAATCAACGCGAACACGCACACCATCGCGCCGACACGCGCCACGAGATGGCTTTCCTCGTCCGAGAGACGTTCCAGCAGGTCCGTGTGCCGGCTCAGCCATACGCCCGGCTTCGATGATTCGAACCGTTTCCACGCGTCCATGACCTTGCGGCGGTTGTCCGCGTTCAGTTCCTCACGGTCGTATCCGCGATCCGTGTCCCCATGTCGTGCCATGGGAGGCCTCCTTCTTCGGGTTTCGATCAGTCGTTCTTTCAAGACGCCCTGCGCAGGCTTGACGTGTCGAACACGCGCGCCCACATGGGGCCGGCGATGGGCAGTATCATGCGTGGATGCTCGTGTCCGATACGCCAGATGCCATAGCCTTGCGCCAAACGTGGTATCTGTTCCAATTCGTCCTCGCTCAGATCAGGGATGAGCTGGTTCAGCAGGGGGATGTTCTCGCCGCCCTGCCGGTAGATGATCTTCGTTTCCATCAGGTTCATCAACTGTTCGACCTTGCCGCGCAGGCCACTGCCGGCCGTGAACACCTGGGTCATGTCCGCGACGCCGTGCACGATCAGCCATGTCGCGCAACCCCAATGGCCCGCGGAACGCTGCCGGGTCTGCAACGAGTCGACCAGCTGGGGATTGGACAGCAGGTCCCACGCCTCCTCGCATACGATGATGCGGCGCAATCCGTCGCGTGCCTGCAGCAGCCGGTCGATCCACGAGCTGACCGCGGCCGTGTACACGCGTTTCAACATGGGATCTTGGAACACGGGGCCGGACGTGTCGAACACGATGATCGGCGCGGCCGGATCCAACGTGATAGTGCTTTCCCGGTCGAACATGCCGCTCATCGTGCCGCCCTCGACCATGGGGGAGAACACGCGTGCCGCCTCGCTGGCCTTCTCGCGCGCGAGATCGCGGTAATGTTCGAAACCGTGGATGTTCTTGTACACGCTATCGACCCAATCCCAGTCGGAAAGACGCGCGACCGCGTCCTGCAACGTCATCGGACCCACGTCATAGGAGGCGATGAGCTGGTCGATCAGGGAGAGCATGTCTTTGTCCAACGGGAACGGACGGTCGGGTTCCTTCACGGCCTCGGCCAACGCCATCATGGCGCTTTTCCTGCCTGACAGGACCTCTTGGCGGAGCGCGTGCCTGTCCTCGTCCGAAGTCACGTGGGACATGTCGGGCATGGCGAACGGGTTAAGATAACTGCCTTTGCCGGGGGAGACGACCTGCCCGCCGGGAATGGCCTGGGCTATGGCCTTCCACTCGCCCTGCCGGTCCGACTGGACGATGACGTTGCGTCCGAAACCGATCTCACGGACCGCGAGGACTTTCGCGCAATAGCTTTTGCCCTGGCCGCGCAGGCCACTGAAGAACAAGTCCGGACTGGTGGTCATGTGCACGTCGTACGTGCCCCAACAGTCGAATTGGAACAGTTCACGTGAAAGCGCGTCCACGCCGATGGGCGGTCCGGGAATCAACTGGGCTCCCGAACCGGCCACGAACGTGGTGAGCACGCCCGCCCGGCCCGTACTGGTCTGATGCCAGGGAATCAGGGGACGTTCGTTGAAATCACGGGTGATCATGTCCAACGGGGACGAGGAACCCAAAGGCAGCATGCCTTCCTCGTCGCGTTGACGCGCCTTGTACACGCGTTTCGTCTGGTCGATCTGCTTCGACACCATCGAATACAGGCGGCCGCGCGCCGCCTCGACCGCGTTGCGGTCGGACCGGGAATACCGGTGGTCCGGCACGCGTACGGTACGGTCGCCACCGTCACGCACGTGTGTGAGCCAATCCAGTTCGGGAATGGACAGTCTGGTCGGCGCGGGCACGAAACCCACCACGCCGACGCCGCGACGAGCGGGACGGCCCAGCCGATGCCCATCATTCTCAAGCAACGGCACGAACGGGTCGACGTCATCGTCACCCGTGCTGGCCGTCCCATCATCGTCGTATTCGTCATCGTCCTTGACAGACATGCTCACTCCCCGGAAAGAAAAACGAAAGGATGGGCGGCATGGGAACGGTACGCCCGTCGGCCGCCCATCATGTTGGCTGACGGTTTCCCGCTCACACGCTGTATCCGGCGTGGGCCATCAGAATACCGGCGACGATCATCAGAACGAAGCAGACGATGGCGAGAACGATGAACAGGGTGGCCTTGCCTTGACGGGCCTTACGGCCCATGGCGAGCACCTTGTCCTTGGTTTTACGGCCCACGAAGGTGCTTTTCTGTTTGACGGCCAGGTACACGAAAGCCTCGTACAGGCATGAGGCGGCGAGGACCATCAGCACGAGGATGCAAAGAGTTGCAGCCATAATTCCTCCCTAGAATCGGACATGTCCGGGAACGGGAATCCCTTGCGGAAAATCCGTTCCCGGACAATCCACATGACGCGCCTGCGATATCAGACAGGGGGATTGACTCACTCGTCCAACATCATGATGGAGAAACCGGCGGTGATGCGTCCCCGCTATTCCCCGTGGCTGGTGTCGTCCGGCCGGCATCCGCGTCCGCGCTCTTCCATACGCCGGTCGGCTCGTGCCGCGACGATGCACATGCTCCATGTCATCAGCAGGCCGGAGAGCCAGAAGACGGCAATGATGGTTATGACGACGATATTGTCCATCTCATCCTCCTTGCGCGGGGATTGTCGATTCCTGTGCCGCGTTATCTCCACACGCGCCCCGTCCGATACCGTCACGGGGGGTGAGGGTGTGCGGAATCATGGCCGTTCTTTCTTCTTCCAGTTTGTTTCTTGGTAAGACGACCGTTGCGTGGTGCATCGGTAATGCAGGACCGTGGGAAAGGAGAACGGCCGGAACGGGAGTTCCGGAAACCGTCGTAAGGGTTTCCGTCGTCCTGTTCCGGCCGCCTGTTTGTTTGGAGGGGGAATTGGGTCAGCGCCTTCCGTGGCGTGCGGTCACGTCCATGCGGCGGCGCTTCATGTCGAGCATGGTCCAGCCGATGCCGGTGAGAGCCACGGCTGCGAGGAGCATGCCGTTCGTGTTCGCGCCGGTGGACACCATGACCTGATCGGCCTTGGCGGCGGCGTTCGACGTGGCCTTCTCGCTGGCCTTCAGGCCGGCCTGCTCGATCTGCGGGCCGGAGGCGCCGTCGGTCTTGGAACCGTTCCTGTCGGCCGCGTTCTTGATCGCGGCGGCCAATGCGGCCTGGGCCTTGTCGTAGTCGCTCTTCGCTTTGGCCTGCGTGGTCTTCGCGCCGGCGAGTTTGGCCTGGGCGGCGGCGAGGGCCTGCTTGGCGGCGTCGAGATCCGACTGGGCCTTGTCGACGGCGGACTGGGCGGCCTTGACCGCGTCGGTGTCCTTCGCGTCCTTCCGGGCCTGTTCGAGCTTGGCCTTCGCGTCCGTCAACGCCTGTTCGGCGTTCTTCACGTCGGTCTTGGCCTGTTCGACCTGCTTGGTGGCCTCGTCGCGGGCCGTGGCGGCCTGCTGGTATGCCTGGATCTTCGTGTCGAGATCGCTCTGGGCCGCGGTCAACGCGTCGGTCTTGGCCCTGAGGTCGGCCAACGCGGCCTCGAGATCCTTGACCTGCCGTTCGGCCTCGTCGCTCTTCGCCTTGGCCTGCGCGTAGGCGTCCTGCTTGGCCTTGAGGTCGGCCTTGGCGCTCTCCGATGCCTGCTTGGCCTGTTCGGCTTCGCTCTTGGCCTGCTCGTAGTTGGTTTTGGCGGTGGCCAAGGCGTTCTCCGCGTCGGTCAGGATGTTCACGCGTTCGTCTGCAGTGGTCTTGTCGGCCTGTGCCTTGTCGAGCGCCTGCTGGGCCTGTTCGACCGCGGCCTGGGCGTTCTTGAGGTTCGTCTGTGCCTGGTCGTTCGCCGTCTTGGCCTCATCGTAGGCGGTCTGGGCGGCCTGACGTGCGGTGTCGGCCGTCGAGTAGTCGGCCTGTGCCTTGTCGAGCGCCGTCTTGGCCTGGTCGTACGCGGTTTGGGCCCGCTGGCTCTTGGCTGTCGCGTCGGTGAGGATCTTCGCGGTTTCGGCGGCTTCGGCCTTTGCGGCCTGCTGGGCCTGTTCGGCGGCGGTCTTCGCGTCGACGGTGCTGGCCTTCGTCTGGTTGGCCTTGTCGAGCGCGGCCTTGGCCTCATCGACCTTCTTCAACGCGGCATCGTACGTGGACTGGGCGTTGCGGACGCCGTTGACGTAGTTTTCGACCATCGTGCGGTACACGGCCGCGTCATACACGGTGTCGTTCTTGTTGTAGGAGTTCCATTCGTTGAAGAACTCCTGCGAGAACGCGTGGCTGTACTTGTTCGCGCCGTAGCCACTGTAGGCCATGCCGGTGGCGGTGTAGTCCGGGCTGATGATGTTGAGGTAATGGCCGATCTTCTGGTACAGGTCCGGATACTTCAGGCTGATGTCGTACGCGGACAGGCCGGCGAGGTCCGGATAGTCGCCGGACTTGACGGCCGCGTCGTAGTTGGCCTTCTCGGCCGTGTACCAGCCCTCGTACGGATCCCAGTCCGAGGTGCCCCATGCGAGGTTCTCGCCGGTGTTCTCGTACTGGTAGTTGTGGCCGTAGTGGCCGTTGGCGGCGTAGTTGGCCTGGACCATGGCCATGGCCAACGCGGTCTCGGACACCTTCAACGGTTCCAGGCCGTTCTCCTCGCGCAGCCTGTTGCACTCGTCGATCATGTCGAGGGCCTTCAGCAGGTTGTCGAGGCTGGTCGCGTCGTCCTTCGCTCCGATGTGCGTGTACTCGAGGTACTTGGACACGCTGGAGTCGGTCAGATACTTGTACGCCTGCTCCGCGTCGTCCGTCTGGAACCAGCCGGCAGCGCCCTGCGCCTCCTTCTTGACGGCCTCGTCGGCGGCCTTCTTGGCGTCCGCGGCGGCCTTGACAGCGGCGTCGTACGCGGACTGCGCGGCATCGGCGTCCTGCGACGCCTTGTCGGCGGCGGCCTGCGCGTCCGCGGCGTTCTGGTTCGCTTTGGCGAGCTCGCCCTGGGCCTTCTCGTTCGCGGCCTGCGCCTGGTCGAGCGCCTTGTCGGACGTGGCCTTGTCGTTGGATGCCTTGTCGAAGGCGGCTTGGGTCTTGTCGGCCTTGGCCTTCGCGGAGGCGGCGTCATCGTTCGCCTGGCCGAGTTTCTTCTGCGCCTGGTCGGCCTTCGACCGGGTCTTGTCGGCGGCGGTCTTCGCGGTCGCGGCGGCCACGGTGGCCTCGGCCTGCGACTTCCGGGCCGCGTCGACAGCCTCGCCGGCCTTACGGGCGGCGTCCTGCGCCTCCTTGACCTTGGCGGGATCGTTCGCGTCGCCTGCCAGACGGGTGGCCTCGTCGAGCTTCGCCTTCGCCTCGTCGGCCTTCGACTGGGCCTTGTCGGCGGCCTGCTGGGCCTCGTCGGCCTTGGCCTGCGCCTGGTCGACGGCGGCCTTCTTGTGGGCGGTGTCCTGGTCGAGCTTGGTCTTGTCGGTGGCATCGACCTTGGCCTGAGCCTCCCGCGCCTCCTTGTCGGCCTTGGCCTTGGCCTTGGCGGCGTCGTCGCGGATGGACTGGCTGTCGTTCATGGCCTTCTCGAGCCTGTCGGCGTTCTGGGCGGCCTGGTTGGCCTTCGCCTGCGCCTGCTGGAGGTTGTCGTGCGCCTGGTCGAGGCTGTCCTGCGCCTGCTGGACGCCATTGGTGGCCTGCTGCACGTTCTGGTTCTGGTTGATGGTGTTCTCGACGTTCTGCTGGGCCTGCTGCACGTTCTGCTGGGCCTGGTCGACCTGCTGCTGCGCCTGGTCCACGCCCTGCTGTGCGTCCTGCACGCCGGTGTTGGCTTGGTCGAGGCTATCCTTGGCGTCGGCGACCTGCTGTTGGGCTGCGGACACCTGATCCTGCTGCTGCGCGTTCTGTTGGGCGGCTGCCTGGTCGACCGCTTCCTGTGCTTGGGCGACGGCCTGCTGGGCCTGCTCGACCGGCGTGACCGCGGTCTCGTCGGCCATGGCCGGCGCGGCGATGGTGCCCGCGACCGCCACGGATGCGACCGCCGTTGCGAAAGCCTTCTTGTTCATATCTACCCTCCAATGCCATCTCCCGATCATGGGATCCGGCTCCAGTGGAAACATCCCTGCGACGTTTCCGTCAGCCACTCCACGTGCCTCCAATCCGATATCGGCATCACCGGCATGTCGTCCTGTCGGCAGTGGTGTGGCCGCACACACTCCAGATTACCCCCAGACATTGCCGGTCGGGGTCAACCCCTCCGCCCGTGTCGTCCGAACGGCCGGGTTCTCGGCCTGGCTGCGACGATCGCGACCGGCAGTCCCGCGAGCAGGGTCACGCCGGACACGAGATAGGGGCGCGTGTCCCGTCCGCTGGTTCTCGGCGCGTCCTCGGGATAGGGCGCGTCGTCCGGCATGCTCACGCGTTCCCCGGTGACAAGCAGGCGGTACGTGTTCAGGAAGATCGGCGTGCACGTCACCAATGTGACCAGATCGCGGCCGGGTTGGATGCGCACGCTCCTCAGATCGTCCGGGTCGACCTTGCGGATGCGCGTGACCTTGTAGGCAAGGGTCTGAGCGGCGACCTTCACGTAGAACACGTCGCCTTTCCTCAGTTCGGTGAGCCGGGTGAACAGGGCCTTGTCCGCCACTCCCGTGTGTCCGGTGATGACGCTGTGCGTGCTCTCGCCGCCGACGGGCAGGCTCGTGCCGTGCAAATGGCCGAGCCCGTTGTCCAACGCGTACGAGTCGGCCCCGTGACGCACGGGCAGGTCCACGCCGATCGACGGGATCTCGACCGACGCCATGATCCCGTCGCCGAAGTCCAGCAGATTCTGGTACTCCTTGTCATCCTTGAACCCGAAGTCGCCATCGATGACGCCATCCTCGGTCGAGGTCTCGCCGATGACCTGCGGAGTGGCGGCGAGTTTCCTGTTGTACGCATGGGCCTGCTCGACCATGCGCGCGTACTTCCCGGCGGACCGGTCGCCCTCGTCGGCCAATGCGGCGCTTTGCGCGGCCCTGCGGGACGCGCCGGCCTGTTCCACGCCGATCCACGCGAACGCGCCCACGCCCACTAGGCAGAATACGGTCGTGACGGCCGCGAGCATGCGGAACACGCGCGCCATATGCCGTTTCCGCAGCAACCGGGACCGGCGTTCGCGACGCGTGTCATACACGTGGTCGCCCTTGATGACCCAATCCCAATCCATACGACTCGAAATAACACTCATGTCAACACCACCGGAGGAACAACGAATATCGATGAAAAAGAGGAAGGCACCCGGCCGGTCCCATTCTTCTGGGGAACCTTGCCGGATGCCTTCATTCCCATATGCCGAACCGTCCGTCACTGCTCGCCGCGCATGCGACGCGTGAGCATGACCGTGGATCCGATACCCATCACGAGCAGGGTGACGCCGCCCGCGACGAGCAACGGCAGACTCACGCCGCCAGTCGGAGTGAACTGTTCGAATACCGGCTGCCATTGCGCGTACAGGGTGATGTCCTTGTCCTGCAACGGAACCTGCGAACCATCCTTATAGGCGGTTCCATTGCCGTCGACTTGAGTATCCCATCCCAGGAACACGTATCCGGCGCGCTTGAACGACTTGGACGTGTCGGACGGGACGGTCACGTCCGAATACTGCCAGCCGGGCGTGTCCGCATGCGAGCCGGTGCCGCCGTTCGCGTCGTAGACGACGTTGGCCTGCAACCGCTGCCAATGCGCGTACACGGTCACATTACCCGTCAACAGCGTGTTCCAGTCGTACAGGCCCGAATCATCCTGCGGTCCCGCATACCAGCCGAGGAATCTGTAGCCGCGGATCTTCGACGTGTCTCCAGACTGCCAGCCGGAGCCGTCCGCGGCGGCCGTGTTGTATGCCACGGAGACGGACGCCGGGGTGGATGGCATCTGACCGTTCCACGTGTTCGGCTTGTTCGTGTCGTAGGTGAGGACCGGGTTGCCGACCCATACCGCGTACACGGTCATGCCGCCCTCGACCATCGTGACCTCGGCCTGGGCCTGGGTTGCCTGCGAATCCTGGCTCCAACCCAGTTGGGTGTGGCCCGGACGGGTCAGCATGCTGGAATCCCAGCAGTCGCCGTCCTTCGCCAACGTGGCAAGCGTGATACGCTGACCGGCCGGATAGTAGACCTGGCATCCGGACACCACGTCCGTGCTCTGGTCGACGGTCCTCACGGTCACGCTGCCGTCCTCATGCGTGGTGGTGCGCTGCACGAGGTCGGACACCTTGCCGTCGGTCTCCGATTTCGCGGGCTGAGTGGTGTTAGCGGCCGTGCCGGACGGGATGGAACCGGTGGCATCCTGCGCGTTCTTGTCGTAGGCGAGCGGGTAGGCGAGCTTGAAGCTCAGATCGTCGATCACGGAATCGGCTCCCGAGTCGGTACCGGAGACGGCGTTGCCGTTCTTGTCGACGCCACGGTAGGCGAATACGGTCTTGCCGCCGGTTGCGACATACGTGCCGGAATACGTCTCCCAATCGTCGGAATGGTCCCACGCGGGGTGGTCGCCCTCGGTGGAGTCCACCGAATCGGAGTGCGTGGTGATGACCGTGCCGACCTTGCCGATCCTGTCACCGTATTTCGCGCCGGTGCGGGACACGTTCATACGGCTCATCTCCAACGGCCGCAAATGGTCCTTGTCCGGTCCGACGAGCACCTGCACGCTGCCAGCGTTGCCCTTGGATCGACCCGAATGGCGGATGCTCACGGTGTATGCCACACCCGCCTGCGTGTCGATGGTCTGGCCGATGGTACGGCTGCCATGCACGTCCGCGCACACATTGCCGTCCTTCTCCCGGTGAAGCTCGAACAAGGTGGTCTTATAGTCGCCGCCGGTCAGCTCCTGCCAGCCGAACGTCGCCTGGCTCAGCCCGGCGACCTGATGTCTCGGCTGAGCGGGGTTGATGTAGTCGTAAAAAGACCACGCTTCGCCTTCGGCGGGACTCACGTACATCCAGTGCAGTCCGCCGTCATCGAGCTTCGAATAGTCCGGCACGTCGAAGCCCGGATTCACGGTCAACGACTTGGACGAATCGTCGTCCGCGACTGTCTTCACACTGCCTGTGGTCTTGGCTTTGGCGGGCTGGACGGTGTTCTCCCTGCCGTGTTCGTTCGACGGAACCTGGCCGGAGGCGTCGGACGCGTTCTTGTCGTAGGAGAGCGGATAGGCGAGCTTGAACTGCACATCGTCAATCAGGTTGCCGGTAACACCATCGACGGAACCCAACGCCTTGAACGTGAACCTGCTGACAGGCTGGCCGGCGGGGATTTCCACCGAACCCTGGAACGTGTCCCACAAGCCCAGCCAGCCGTCCGTGTTGGGAGCGTTCACCGTGGTGGACTTCTCGCCCACCTTGTTGCCCCGGTCGGAAGCGATACGGGTCATCTCGACCGGCTGCTCATGACCGGGCGCTCCGACGAGGATCTGGATCTTCTCGTTGGAGTCGACGGTGCCGTTACGATGCGCGTAACGGAGTTTCACGGTGTACACGGTCGGAGAGTCGTGCGCGGTGTCGATGTCCTGGTACAGGTACGTGTTGGCCTGCGATGCGGTGATCTCGGCGTACATGTTGTCGTTCGCCTTGGAGCGTTGGATCTCGACGATGCCGCCGCGCCCGTCGACCCTGGTGTCGGTCTGGTTGGACTTCCAGCCGAACTTGGCGGCGTCGAACCCGTTGAGGTGGACCCAGTGCTTGGACGCCTCGCCCTTGCCGTTGAGGGCGCCGCTGATCTCCACGTCGCCGTGCGCCGGGTCGACGTTGGCGAAGTTGTACTTGTCGGTCATCTTGGACTGGCCGACGATGTTCCGCCAATCATGGTCGAAGTCGCTGTTGACGAGCTGCTTCGGCAGGCCGTTGGCGGCGTATTCCACTACATCGTCGTCAGACGCGAGTCTCACAGTGCCGGAGGTCTTGTCCTTGGCGGGCTGGGTGGTGTTCTCCCTGCCGCGCTGGTTCGACGGGACCTCGCCGGACGCATCGGCCGAGTTCTTGTCATAGGTGAGCTTGTATGCCTTGGTGAAAGCCACGTCGTCCAACAGATTTCCGGTGTTGAAGGACGGCGAGTCAACGCTCTTGAACGTGAACACCGTCACATCGGAAGTGGCTACATAGACTCCCTCATAAGTCGCCCACTGTCCGTCATGGTTCCGTGACGAATGATATCCAAGCCCGGAACCCCATGAGATCTCGGCCTTGTTCGATGCGTGGGTCGAAATGGTCGTGGATGCCGTGGACTCCCCGATGGCGTCAAGCCCGTTCTGGGACTCGACACGGGTCATCCTCACCGGCTGCTCGTTTCCATCCGCCCCGATTAGAACCTGCATCTTGTCCAAATACTCGCTGCTCAAACTGGCATGCTTCAACCGCACCTTGTACAGGGCACCGGGCGTGGTGCGGATGTATTGGCGGATGCTGCTCTGTGCCTGATATGGAGAGAGCTCGGCGTACATGTTGCCCGTACGTGAATCCCTTTGAAGTTCGACCTCGTTCGTATGCCATTGCGAGGACCCCTCCTGGACGCCAGACGTTTTTCCGGCCTCGCTGGAATCCCACGCGAATCTATCCGAATCGAAGGTCGACGGGAGGGAGACCCATTTGGTGGGATTATCGGACTCGTAGACCATCTTGTCCTTGCGGCTGACACCCCACCAGTTCCTCTTCTTGTCACGAAGGTTCTGGCTTAAGACATCAGCTCCCGGATATTCGAAATCGCCGTTGACCAATTCGGTCGGCAATCCGTCAGAGGTATCCACGACGGTCTTCACCGTGCCGGTCGTCGTGGATTTGGCGGGCTGGACGGTGTTCTCCTTGCCACGCTGGTTCGACGGCACCTGGCCGGAGACGTCCTGCGCGTTCTTGTCATAGGTCAACTTGTAGGAACGGGAGAATTCGATATCGTCAAGATCATTGCCGGAATACCATTCCGCGGACGCGACGGATTTGAAGGTGAAACGCACTGTGGTGACCTCGTCGGGCACGAGATACGTGCCGGAGTATGTATCCCACTTCTTGTTGTCCGCGCGGTCGGACGTGGTCGGGGTCGAGATGGTGGTCATCTTCTCGCCGACCTTGTTGCCGTTTTCGGACGTGATTCGGGTGGCTTCCTGCGCGGTCTCCTTGTATGGTTCGCCGATCATGACCTGCATCTTGTCCACGTAGGCGCTAGTCGCGCTGGAATGCTTCAGACTCCATTTCATCATGGTGCCCGGCGTGACCTTCACATCCTGATAGATCGCGGTGCCCTGCTGGTCGGCGGTCAGTTCGGCGAACTGGTTGTGGTGGACGGAATCGTAATTGAGTTCCACATTGCCAGCCTCGCAGCTCATGCCGCCGGAATAATGCGTGTCTCCCTGGGTGGAGTTCCAAGCGAAATTCAACCTGTTCCAATTGGGAATAGCCCTGCCTGTGGTGGACATGGCGCATCCCGAACCGTATTTGCCGGTACCGGGATTGATGGTGGCGAACAGCTTGCCCTTGTTGTATTTGTTCGAACCCGACTCCCCCAACGCCGTCCATGACGGCACGGATGGATAGTCGAAGCCGCCGTTGACAATCTGCTCCGGCAGGTTGGACGCGGCGTAGGTGGCCACGTCGTCGTCGGATGCGAGGCGCAGGGTTCCCGTGGTACTGGCTTTGGCCTGCTTGGTGGCCCCGGCGGTCTCGTCGGAGGGCACACTGCCGTTGGCGTCGGTCGCGTTCTTGTCGTAAGAGAGCTTGTACGCCTTGTCGAACACGATGTCATCCAATAGGTTGCCTAAATTGTATGCCTTCGCGTCAACGCTCTTGAATGTGAACGACGTCACATCGGAAGTGGCGACATAAACACCTTCATAAGTGGCCCACTGTCCGTTATGGTTCCGTGACGAATAAGGTGTGCCCTGACCATCCTTAATCTCCATCTCGTTCGACGCGTGGGTCGAAACGGTCGTGGATGCCGTGGACTCCCCGGTGGCGTCGAGTCCGTTCTGGGATTCGACGCGGGTCATCCTCACTGGCTGCTCGTTTCCGGCCGGCCCGACCAGGACCTGCATCTTATCCAAATAATCGCGGCTTAGACTGGCGTGTTTCAACCGCACTTTGTATAAGGTGCCAGGCGTGGTGTGGATGTACTGGCGAATGCTGGTATGCGCCTGATATGCGCACAGTTCGGCGTACATGTTGCCGGTACGCGAGTCCCGCTGGAGCTCGACCTCGTTCGTATGCCATTGCGAGGACCCATTCTGGACTCCGGCGACCTCGGTGGAATCCCAGGCGAATCTGTCCGAATCGAAAGTCGACGGGAGGGAGACCCATTGAGTTTCATGGGATGGGTCGTAGACCATCTTGTCCTTGCGGCTGACGCCCCACCAGTTATAATCCTTCTCGTCATAACGATTCTTGCTCAGGACGTTGACTCCCGGATATTCGAAATCACCATTGACCAGATGGTCCGACAGGCCGCTCGTGTCGTCGGATGCGAGCTTCACGACGCCTTTCGCGCCCCCGGTCGTGCCGGTCGTGTCCACCGCACCGGCGGTGCCGGCCAACCCCGCGCCCAACGTGGACGCGGCGACCAAACCGGCGATGAGTCTTGTGAAGAATCCCATTCTTTTTTCATTCCTTCATATTGTTTTTAGAAAAGTCCTCTGATGAAAGGAGCAGCAGGGGCGGAGAGGCGAAGCCTCCCCGCCCCTGCTGCTGTGGAATCGTCCGGGGAAAGGGTCAGGCCGCGATCGGACCGTCACCCATGTTCTCGTGGCGGATACGGTACGCGCCCCAGCCGGTAGCGGTGGCGACCAGGATGATCGCGAACGCTCCGACGATCATGATGGCCATGGTGGTCGCGCCGGTCTGCGGCAGCTGGGTGATGTTGTCGATGTTCTTCACCACAGCGGTCGGCGTGCTCGCGTTGGCGTCGGCGTTGGTGACCTTGCCGGTGAGTCCCGGCTGGTCCTTGCCGGCGATGGTCACGTGGCCGTCGTCGGTGATCTTGATCGTGAAGCTCGGCTTGACGAACGTGAAGTAGCCGGTCGGCACCTGGGTTTCCTTCACGGTGTACGTGCCGGCGCCCAGGCGGGTGAAGTTGATGACGCCCTGCGCGTTCGTGGAGAACTCGGTCGCCTTGGACTCGTCCGTGCCGAACGTCCACTGGTTGGAGGCCGAATCCCACGTGTACCACTGGTTCAGGCTGTCGTTGTGGATTTTGAACTTCGCGCCCTGGATGGTCTTGCTGCCGTCCGCGGCGCTGATCTTCTTCAGGTCCACGTCGTAGGTCGGGACCGGGGTCTCGTCGGTGCCCGGGTTCGGGGTCGGTACGTCCGGCGGGATGACGGCCGGCAGCCAGTTCGACGTGAGGATGATCTGGTTGATGGCCTTGTTGGCCTTGGACGCGTTGACGACCTTGCCCTGATAGGTCACGGTCACCTGCTTGCCCTGGTAGGTGTCCACGAGGCTTTGCAGGCTCGTGACCTTGAAGCCGGTGCCGTCGGTCTGGGTCTTGCCGGCCGCGGCGGTGATCTTGTCCTTGCCGATGGCGCCGAACTGGTCGGTGATGTCCGTGCCGTCGACGCTCGCGTGGAACGAGCCGTCGATGTAGGTGATGCCGGTCATGTGGTCCTCGAGGGTGATGGTGTCCACGGCCAGTTTGTTCGGCACGGTGAACGTGGCCTTGAAGTCGCGGGTCTCGCCGTTGGTCGCGGCCGCGGAGTCCTTCCACGTGCCGTCCACGCTCTTGATCTTCTTGTCGATCTTGGTGACGTTGGTTTTGATCTGGGTGGAGCCGAGGGTCTGTCCGTTGGTCATCCTGGTCGCGCCTCCGATGGTGGTGGACACGAGGATCGGGATGCCCTGAGCGTCGACGACCAGGTAGTAGCCTTCCGGCAGGGTCAGGTTCAGACTGCCGGTGGTGGAGGTCTGGTTGGTCTTGACCGCGGTGACCTTGCTGGCCGCGGCGGTGGACTGCAGGGTGCCGGCGACCTTGCGCAGCGTGTTCGAGTCGGTCTGCAGGCGGAGGAGCTGTTCGGCGGCGTTACGGCCCTCGGATGTGTTGTAGGTCACGCCGTTTTTGTTCAACGCGGCCTTGACCCACGCGTCGGCCGCGGCGTCCGGGGAGGAGGCGCTCACGCTCTTCACGTTCGCGCCGTCCTTGACGACGTCGTTGTAGTTGGCGAGCTTGTACACGGTGAAGCTGTGGCCCGCGAGGGTGCTGCCATCGCCCGCGTTCAGCGTGAGCGTGCCGTCCGCGGCGAACGCGGCTCCCGGAACGCATAATGCGGCCAGCGCGGCGGCGGTCGCGCACGCGGCTGAGATCTTCTTCATATTCATACTGGATTGGTCTCCTTTGGTGGTTGTCTTTCCATGCGCCCGTTGGCCGGACGCGCACGGAGACGACATGCCGGCGGCGGACGCCGGCATGTCGGATCTTCCGAATGGTTCACATGCACGCCATCCGATGACGCCGGATATTGGGACGGGGGAGTGTCCATATGAGAGAAGGGCCATCGCCATGGTGGCGATGGCCCTTCGGAAAAGGAGCGGGCTACGGAGGATAGGACCCGTGTCCCGCAGGATTATGCGGGCCCCGTCCGCCATGGGTCATGATGGACGGGGCCGTCCCGGTCACTTGCCGGAGTGCGCGGCGTGGCTTGAGGCCGCGGTCCTGCGGCGTGCGCCCATGAGGGTCACGCCGATGGAGCCGAACGCGCCGACGGCGAGCAGGATGCCGGCGATGGCCGCGCCGGTCGTGGCGAGATCCTCGCGGTATCCGCTCCAGTCGTCCGTGTTGGATTCCACGGTGGTGTCCTCGCACAGGGTCCTGTCGCCGACCTTGACCTGCTTGAGGCCGGTCGTGTCGGACGTGTCGCCGTCGACCTTCGTGTCGCCGGTCTGGTTGCCGTCGGTGGACTGCTGGCCGCCGAACTGGTCGGTGACCGGGCAGGACACCAGCGGCGTGCCGGTGACCTTGGCGCGGTCCGTGTGCTTGCCGCCTTCGGATACGCCCGTGAGTGTGCCGGTCACGGTCACGGATTCGCCGGGCTTCAACACCAGGGTGTCCCAACCGGCCGGGTACTTCAGGTCCTCGACCTTGCCGATGCCGGCGATGGTGCCGTCGGCGAGCTTGAGGTCCTTGGCTTGGAACCATGCGCCCTCGCCGGTGGAATCATCCACCTTGGACGTGTTGGTGATCTTGAACGCGATCTCCAACGAGTCGCCGTCCATCTTCAATGCGTCCTTCACGTCGTCGCGGTCGCCGAGCTTTTCGCCGGACTTCACGTCGTACTTCTCCAGGTGCAGGCTCGGGGTCATGTCCGGAGTGCGGGTCCATACGATGTTGGATTCGAACTCCTTGTCGTTGAAGTATTCGGTGAACCGGTTTTCGACGCGGTCGGAGACCTTCAGGCGCTTGCACTGGATGTACGCGCGCCAGCCGGCCTCATGCTCGTTGTCCGCGGACACGAGGGTACGGTACGCTTCGGTCGCTTCGACGGTGACCACGCCGTTGGCGTCGGCCGCGGCGGTAAACAGGTCGCCGCCGAACTTCGAGCCGTCGAAGCCGCTGCCGGCGAGCTTGTCGCCCTTCGCAGCGATCACCTTGCCGTCCCTGTACAGGTCGCGGCTCGCGTACACGGCCCACTGGCCCGTGTACTGGTCGTACTCGGTGTTCAGCGGGTCGACGATCCTCCACTGGTCGACCTGCGGGTAGGCGCGGCCGGCCGGGATGATGGAGCTGTCGAGCTGGTAGAGGAACGTGCGGTCCTTGTACACGCTCCTGCCGTCGATGCTTTCGCCGCCGACCTTGACGGTCACGTCCTTGGCGGGGTTGATTTCCTTGAGCGGGTTGGACACCTCGTTGGTTTCCCGGGTCAGGTCGTTGGTGACCTGGATGGCCTTGTTCTTCACCGTGTAGCCGTTCTCGACCTTGACGACCTTGTACGGCATGACGATCTGGTATTCCTGGCCGAGGAGGTTCTGGTCGATGCTCGGATCGGAAAGCGGATCATGCTTGGACGAGGACGCGTAGGCGGCGAGGTCCGTCGGCTGGGGATCGCCCTTCACGGTGACGCCCTTCTTCGGAATCCACGTGTCCACGGTCTTCGCGTACACGTACGCGACGCCGTCCTTGATCTGGATATTGAACTTGCCGGTCACGTCCTGGCCCTTGGAGTCGAGCACTTCGATCTTGGTTCCGTCGATGGCGAGATGCTCGTCGTCGAAATCATCGGTGATGCCGGCCTTCCACACGCGGTACGCGTTGTTGGTCTGCTTCAGGTCGAGGGTGACGACGTAGTTGCCGGTGTCGCCCAGCAGCATGGTCTTCCCGTCGATGCTGACGGACGGGTCGCCCTGCTCCTTGGACTGGTTGTCCTTCTTGGAGGGATCATGCTTCGGGGGCAGGTTGTCGACGATGTTGGACGGGGTGATCGAATTGTTCAGGGTGAGCATCCACTGGTTGTTCACCTTGCGGTCGGTCGGCGCGTCCTTCGCGACGGTGCCTTCGAAACGGACCTGGACCTGCGGGTGGGAGCCGGCCTGCCAGTGTTCGGCCACGTACTTGTCGGAGTACGTGATGGTGAACTGGTGGTTGGCGTTGTCCCAGGCGACGGTGTAGTCGCCTTCGACGCCCATCTGCGGATCACTGGTGGTCAGCTGGTCGCCGGTGGCGAGGTCGGTGACCTCCAGGGTCTGCTGGTCGGGTTCGAGGTACTGGTCGTACGTGTCGGTGTCGCGGATGGACACGATGCGGTACGCGAGGTCCGACGGGATTTGAGGACGGGTGGTGAGCCTGTATTCGACCTTCTGGCCCGGATACACGACCTTGTCGTTCGCATCCTGGTTCGCGCCGCCCTGGCTGCCTTCGGCGACGACCTTCTTCTTGACCGGCGGAACGTAGCCGCAGATGTACGGCTCGTTGGTCGGCTGGGACTCGTTGTTGACCTTCTCGGAACCCTTGTTGGTCAGTTTCGACCCGTCTGGATTCTCGCAGAACGTGAGCTCGTCGCCCGCGTGCTTCCCGAAGTCCTTGCGGACCTGGGCCGCGCCCTTGCCGTTCGCGAAGTTCACGACGCCCGGCAGGAGCAGGCTGATCTGCTTCGGATTCTTCAATCCGGCCTGCGCGGCACGGTATTCCGGCTTCGCGGTCGCGGTGACCTTGGTGCCCGCCACGGTGATGTCGAACTGGTCGGTCACGTCACGGCCCTTGTTCGCGATGTCCGCGACGGAGGACGCCGCGTCGGTCGTGGCGTCCGCCTCGTACACGCGGATCTGCGACTGGTCGGACGCGAGGTCCCAGATGTAGTCGGCGTTCGCGTAATCATCGGTCAGTTTGATGTCGGTGACCTTGACGAGGTCGGACGCGATGATGCCGTTGACGACGCTGGCGACCTGGTCGCCGTCGAGGAACTTCAACGTGTCGGCGCCGGTCTTGTTCGACCCGGTCGGATCGACCACGGCGGCCCACTTGCCGTCCTCGCCGAGACGGATCCAGCTCTTGTCCGGGTTCGGGCTCCACTCCTTGACGGGCGGCTCGTTGCCGGGCACGGTCTGCTGGTTCCACTTCTCCCAATCACCGTTGGTGAGCTGGACCTTCTGGCCGGCCTTGAGCACGTCCTTGAGGAACGCGCCCTTGATGGTCATGCGGACCTTGCGGTCGGCGGCCTGGTTGTAGGTCGTGTCGAGCAGCTCCTGCTTCGCGCTGACCCACACCCTGTCGTCCTGCTTGTGCACGTCGAACAGGTTCTTCGCGTCCTTGCCGTCGATGGTGACGGTCACGGTCGCGGAGTCGAGATCAATGTTCCTGGCGCTCTTGGAGAAATCATCGCCAAGCTCGTAGGAGCTCATCTTCCTGGCGAGGTTCCTGGGCAGCAGGCCGTTGACGGTCACGCCGAAATCGTCCTGCTGGACGAACGTGTGCGTGTCCGCGTTGACGTTGTTGGCCCACGCCGAGTCCTCGGCGTTCGCGGCCTGGCCCTGGTCGGCGCTCCATACCTTGTCGGGCTTCGGATTGCGCACCCAGACCGGCGGCTCGTTGGTCGGACGGGATTCGTTGTTCCAGGTTTCGGTGGCTTTGTTGGTCAGTTTCTTCTGGTCGGCCGCGGCCTGGGCGTTCGGAACCTGCTTGACGATGCCGCCGATGTACAGTTTGACCTTGCGGTCGGCGGTGCCGAACGCGGTCTTCGTGAGGAAGCCACCCTTCGCGGTCGCGGTGGTCGTGTGCTTCGCCGCGTCGATCGTGATGTCGAACTGGTCGGTCACGTCCTTGCCGTCCACGTACACCCTGACCTGGTCCTTGTGGTTCCAGTCGATCCACTGGGCCGACGCGGTCCAGTTGTCGGTGATCGAATAGGAGGTGAACGGGTTGAGCAGGTGGGCGGGGATACGTCCGTTGACGACGGCGCCGATCGCGTCGCCGGTCACGAACGTACGATTGTCGCTGCCCTTGTCGTTCGTATGCTCCGGATCCTCGGCGTGCAGCGCGCCGTTGGAGTCCAGCACCCACACCTTGTCGGGCTTCGGGGTGACCTTGCCGACCTGTTCGCTGTTGCCGGTCTGGCAGTGGCTCTTATCCGTGCTGCCGTATTCGTCGCCGGTCCAGCAGGCTTGGCTGTCGTCCGGAATGGTGTAGTCCGAACCGGTCGGGGTCGCGGACTGGGGCACGTTCAGCGTGTACTGTCCGGACGCGGGATTCAACACGTGCGCCTTGACGATGCGCTTGCCCGGCTGGCTGTCATCGACCGTGATGTCGGCCTTGACGGCGTTGCCGTCCTGGTCGGTCACGGTGACCTTCGAAACGTCGTCCCTGTCGGTGCCGCCGATCAGGACCTTCTGCGCGGTCACGTCGATCGTGTCGTACAGCCAGAAATGCTCGCTCGCGTTCGACTGCGCGGTGATGTGCGCCGTGTACAAGGAACCGGACGCGATCTGCTGCGCGTCGGAAGTGACCTGCTGGCCGGCCGCGTTGGTGAGCTTCTTCGACGGCGGGGTCGGTACCGGCTTCCAGGATTCCCTCGCGTCGGCCGCGCCCGCATGGCCTGCGTCGGCCTTCATCTTGCCCTGCTTCGGGACGTTCACGTCGTAATAGTAGGAGCCGGCGGGCCAGGATTTCCATGTCTTGTCCACGTCCCTGAAACCGAACGACACGGACTGGGTCGTGTTGTTGTCCTGCGTGAACTGTTTGGACGCGGTGCGGGTCGTGCCGTCCAGTCCGGTCCAATGCAGGGTGATGGTGCCCGTCACGTTCTCGCTGATCGAACTGTTGCCACGGCTCGTGGTGATCGCGTCGGACACGTCGCCGGTCGCGCCGGCCTGGGTGAACGTGCCGCCGGCCTGCGTGCTGACGGTCAGATCATAGTTCGGCGGGGCGGGCTGGTACTTGTCGAGCGCGATGACCACGATACTGGCCGTGGAACTCACGTACTTCTCCATGAGCTTGTCCACGCTCGTGCCGGGATCGTCACTGAAGCCATCCCCAGTGTGATAGAGCTGCGAACCCGCGTAGTTGTACGTGTTCGGTGCGACGTACTTGTACCAGTTGCTCTTCCACACGCTCTGGTCATAGACGCCGGACCCGTTCCAGACGCTCGTGGTCGAACCGTTGCCGGAGACCGCGCCGACCGCGACGACACGGCAGTCGCCGTCGCCCTCGCCCGGATGGCGCTGGTGGAAACCGGCGACGCACCGGCCGTTCGCGTCGGCCAGCGCGGCCGCGGCCTTGCCGGACGAGTCATCCATCGTCACGCCCCGGGCCTGCATGGCGCGGGACACGCTGTTCAGGTCGGTCGCCGACCCCCACGAGCCGGACGCGTCGTCCTTATATGCCCAGAACTGCGCGGCCGAACCGCCGCCGCCGGTGCCGGGCCTGTTGCCGCCCTCGCCACCGGCGTACGCGGTGCCCGCCGTCAGACCGCCGGCCAGGGTGGCCGCGGCCGTCAGCAGCGCCAACGCCTTCCGCTTGTTGCTGTTGGAACCCAAAGTTCCTTCTCCTTTCGAAGATTCTGCCTGCAGATACGCTTCCCGCCTATGCGGGCAGGAAACGGGATGGCACGGGAACGCGCGTTCCCTTGTCGGCCGTCCAACCGGTTTCACGTGCACGCCCGGAAACAATGGGCGATATGGAAACGGGGGTCGATGGCATGGGAGCAAAAGAAAAGGACCGTTCCACGATGACATGGAACGGTCCTGAGAAAGGAACAGCGAAGCCGATAAATCAATGATGGATCAAACCGTCCGAAGAGGGCGGAGGACAATCATCTGTACAGCCGTATCCACCGCTGCTTGGAACGAAGTCCGGCACGCTACTGCCGGAGCCACCACCCGATGTCGAACCGCCCGAATACGAGGGAGTGTACGACTGTCGGGGAGCCGAATACGACTGCTGCGTCTGGCTCTGGGCGGCAGCGGCTTCGGCGGCGGCCTGAGCCTGCGCCTCCTGTTCGGCCTTCACCTTGGCTTCCGCATCCGCCTTCTCCTTCGCCGCCTTCGAATCGTTCACCGACTTGACGGCCTTGGCGATCGCCCCGGCGTCGCGCTTGGCTATGGCCTGCTTCAACGCCTCACGGGTCTTCTCATCCTGGACATTGCCTTCCGTCGCCTTGTACAGCCCGTCCGCGTCGGCCACCGTCTTGTCCAGCTTCGACGACTCGACCGCCTTCACGGCCGACTCCAACGCCTTCGCAGCCGCCTTCACGCCCTTGGCCGTCTTGTCCGCCTTGGCGGCGGCCGCGTCCAGGCCAATCTTGTCGGACGCATCGCACTTGACCATGCCGGGCGTTTCCGCTCCGGCGGCCTGCTTGAGCGCGTCAAGGGTCTTCGCGTCCCTCACGCTTGTCGCATCCGTCTTCAACGCGGCCGTAGTAGCATCCGCGCCGAGCAGCGCCTTATACGACTTCACCGTCTTACCCAGGTCCGTGACGGCCGACTGGCACGCCTGGCGCGCCATCGACACCCGATGGTTCTCGTACGCCCTGTATCCGCACACGCCACCCGCGACCAGCGCGACGGCCGCGGCGGCGGCCACGCCGATGACGACCGGCCTGCGGTTCTTCCTTCCGGCCGGAACGGTCCCGTCCACGGGCGTGGACTGCGGGATGGTGTCCGGCGTCATGCTGTCTTTCTCGTCCATGACGACTCCTTCTCGACTACGTATGTGATTCATATTACCCACATAACCCCTTGTTGATATCGCACAGGGAAGAGGCTACAGGCTCCTGCCATGCGAGCGAACGAGCAGATACGTCCAGATGGCGAGATTCAGGATTTGGACCAGCAGGAGGATCACTTCCACGCCGGATGCCATGCCGGTCCATCCGTCCCGTGCATGCATGAGCCCGTGACCCAGTCCGTACGAGTAGGCGAACACGCCTATCCAGCCGGCCAGACGACAGTACAGGCCGGTACGGCGTCGCGCTTCCGACCATTCACGGTCGGACCGTTTCGGAATCAGATATGGTCCGGTCAACCGCACGCATGCGATGAGGTTCAGAACGCATACGATGCTTTTCAACAGGTCCGCCCAGCTCATTGCCCGTCATCCTCTCCCAGTCCGGAGCCTTCAGGCGACTTTTCAGGATACGCTTTCGATCGTCCGGTTGTCCGTTCCACGTTCCTTGACCATTGATATCGAGACGGACACGTCACATTCCCGGACCGTCGAAACACGTCGGAACAGAAGATGAGGGTAAGACGGAGGGATCGGGATCAGGAATAGGCTCGGGGACGGATGCTTCCGGACTGGACGGAAACCCACAGTTGGATGCAGTTCGCGCCATGCCTCCATGAACGCGTGCTCGTACCGATAGTCGCAGACCCTGCGATGGTATTCGTGGAAACCATCAGGCACGACGGTGAGACCATGCGACATGGACGGTATGGAGTCCAGCAGATCATGGAAGGAACGTGGATCGTATCTTTCCATGAAGCGATCCAACGCCTTGGTACATTCCTCGTCCTGTCCTGATGCGAGGTATTTCAACGGGGCGATGGGTTTTCCCCTATCCGTCACGTAGCAGGAGCGGACATCCAACGCGTCCTGGCGAATGAGATCCGGGTTGGCGAGACGGCGTTCGATTCCCGATTCGGTTCTTTTGTTGTTGAACGAGTTGCCATTGCCGTAGACCGGCGCGAGGGAGAACTCCCCGCGTGGATTCCTGAGCACGCCCCAATTCGTGTTGTTCCGGTCTATGTTGCGGATGAACGCGTCCACCACGAACATGTCCCAGAACCGGTCGGACACTCCATCGATCGAGCGAAGAACCGGGATACGGTGAATCGCCGACCGTACGTCGGCGAGCACCACTCCGGAACCGGTGGACGCGTCCTCGGTGAATCCTGGCTCGTCATCGGAAAGCGAGTTCTTCAGATCATGGAAATTGACAAGTCTGGAATCCGGGAAGGTGAAGTCCCTGCAGGCGCAGACGATACGCCCATCACGGATTCCCAGCACCGTTTCATGAACCGGTATGCCAAGAGCGGCATACACGTGGGATCCCAGCCATTCGGACACCGGCGCGGTCGTATACGAAGGAACGCTGCCCTGAAGGTTCCTGGTCGTTCCGGGGAATTTCACCAACCAGTCGCCGTCCCTCCAGACGAGTCCGATCTTCCGTCCGGCGTTCCCGCCGTAGAACTGTCCGGAAGTCTCGCATGATTCAAAATCTTGGATGTCGACCATGATGCCCATTCTAATGGAGCCGTCCCATGACCGGCATATCCGCCCGCATTGGCCAGCCACGTCCCTTGTATCATAGTCCGGCGTTTTCTCGTACCTGATCCATCAGATCCTCCAACGTGGACATGATGGATTCCATATCGGCCGAACCCGCCGGAGTCTGCTCCGCACGGGCCAACGTGTCCGAAAGCCGAGTACGCAGATAAGGAACCACCAATTCCATGCCCTCGGTCTCATCGAGCAGGCTCCGGGCCTCGTCGATATCCCTGGCCAGACGGTCCGTGTCCTCCCGGTCCGCGTGAATCTTCGCAAGCCGGTCGGCCTTACGGGCGAACGCCGCGACCTGTTTCGACTGCCTCGCATACCGTCGCGTCGCCCGCGTGGCCTTACGCGTGTTCTCCTCAAGCCGACTGTTCCTCTGGCTCGCGTCACAGTCGATGGACACGGGCTTGGCAACCTTCCGCAATGATTCGTATTCGTGTTTCTGCCGCTTGCTCAACGCCTGCAGGTCGATGGTCCTGAACCGTTCGGCCACCTGACCATCCAACCGCTCACGCGCCTGGCCCATCTCCGCAACCGCGGTCTCGCACGCGGAAGCGAGCTGGTGACGGTGGACGCTCATGTTCGATTCCGTGACAACCAGGCCGATGCTCACGACCGCGACGATCAACGTGACGATGGTGATGACGACGATCAGCCTCTTCGGCATGCGGGACACGCCGCCGGCATGCGGACTGCCATCATCCCAACCCGGGCCGTCATCCAAAGACCGTGGCGTGGAAAAGGGATTCCATTCCGGGTCCACTCCACCCGGTTCCGCGTATTCATCATCGTCATTCCGGTCCATAGGAAACTCCTTACACGGTCATGGCAAAGAAAAAGGCCATGCCGCCGGACCGTCCCTCGCGAGAAGAAAAAGTCAAGAACGAGGGCCGCGATAGGTCCGGCGGAACTGGCCTGCCGTGGGAAAAGGGAGAAAGGGTGTAGCCCATTCCCGACGGGTGCGCACGCCCACCATGGCTTGCGTGACGGGGAACGTCTGACGGTTTCTGAGGGTAGGAAGGAAGCCGGTCCGTTCCCGTCGGACATTCCACGTGCACGCAAGCCGATAACGGTCGATAACAGTCAATGGAAAGAGCAGCCGTGGAAGCACACTCCGAAAAACCAACTCCAGTATGGACCGGTCCGTTATCCCAACACGTCGGCCGCCATGTCCAGCAACGCACGGTTCCTATGAGAATCATCCTCCGCCACGATACAGCTCCTTGTCTTTATTCGCTATGCCCCACATGCATTGCAAAGAATCGGCCACGATAGGACACCGTTCCTTACCAATTCCTGTTGCACTCTTCAACCACGGAAACCTATCCCAGCACGTCGGCGGCCATGGCCGACAAACGATGGTTCTCATGCCAATCAGGCATGTTCAATATGCGGCTGAACCATACCGGATCCGTGTGAACGACAAGATCGGAACCTAACGGTTTTCCCTCGACGTTGACACCCAATAAAAACGTTTCCGTCAAACGATCGTTCACGACCCGCGCCTTTCTGGCCCCCAGAACGAAGCCGACGTCAACGAAACGCGAGGTCTTGATCCGTAGGTACGAATCGGAGAATCCCGAAGGCTCCAAGAATATTCCGTCCTCGGCGGCCAAACGGGAAGCGAGCGGCGAGTTCTTCGACACGCATTGCCCATACAGGGTTTCCTGGGGGAGACCGAAGAACAACATCTGAGGCAGATTATGGTATGTGGAGCCGTAGTTCAACCATCCCTTGTCATTCCGCCAGACAGTAAGCGCACGTCGCAGACTCTTGATTCCGAGAAGAAGCCCGGAGCTTTCCCTCCACGCGTATTCCACCCGGTCGAACCGGTCCCTCATGATCCGGTACAAGGCCTGGCCGGTCGGATTGGACGGCTTGCGTTTCCTGTCCGTTCTCCAATATCCGGGATCGGAGAACGGACAGGACAGGTAAGCGTCCTCGTCATATACGGCCACGCCCGGCACGTCATGTCCGATATGCCGCCCATATGGGCGATGGGGAAGGGAATCCTGCTGGCGTCGCAGCAGGCCGATCAGCTGAATCGGATTGTCGCATTCGGGACAGACCGCGTAGAAGGATTTCACGCCACCACTATCGACGACATACGGTTTTCTCTCCCTGGTCGCGAGATAGAAGTTCTCTTCATTGATCATGAGCGCCTTGCCTTCACCCACATGAGTCTTGAATACGTCCATGGGAACATCCGACAGATAAACCGATATCGGTCTTCATTGTATGGAGTGTTCCATTGAATTTCCATCAGTATCTGTTCGATACCCGTACCCACCATTCCGGTGGGAGGGGTGGCACCGCGCCCTCATGTTCGGCGAACGCGAGCATGGAAAGCACCGTGGTCAATCCCATGCCGAACTCGCGGCCGCCCTGCTTCAGAAGGAACACGTAATCCTCCGTGCAGTCGTCGCAGTCCATATGGTCGATGATCGCCTTGCGCGCCAGACGCGCACGCTCCACCTTGTCGATATCCTCTGTCATGATCCAGCTCCTTGTCTTTTAGGAATCATTCCGCTTTTTCACGCGCGTCACCGGGGATTGTCGCCAATAGGGCACAGCTCCCGAAGCGTTCCAGTCCATCCCCGCCAACCATCCTGAGGCTGCAGGGGACGGATAGCCAATGGCAAGACGACGGCCCGCGATAGGAAAACAGCGTAATCACAGCCAAACAATTGTGGTACAATTAATTCCATGATCATCTTCGACCCCAAATCGGCCTACAAGCACTTCAAGGAGGACCGACTCGACGAGGACGGGATACGCAAGGCCATGGCGCATCCGGAATGGATCGCGCTCATCGACCCAGCCGACCCGGCCATCCCGCCCGGAACATCCGGCAACATGGTGGCCCTCGTCATATGCCTACGTCATCCCGGCGCGTGGGACGATGACCTGATAGAAGTGCTCGCCCGACCGCAGGGACGTGACATGCTCGTGTTCCACGTCGAGCATCTGACCGACAAATGGCGTACCTACTGGATAAAATGGAGGCAAAGAAAATGACCGACATCTACGAACGAATGGCGGACGAGAACGAGCCCGCCCCCGCTACGGCTCCAGCCGCGCAGCTCACGGGTGATCAGGCGTCCGAGCTGATGACCTCGCTCATGGCCGAGGACTCCGACGCCACTGCGATTCTTGCCGCGCTGGCCGGACCGGGTCGGCCAACAGCCGACGAGAAACGAGAGAAGAGCGTGCAGGAACGCTTCCGCGTCCCGGCCTCATGGAGCTCCTATATAGAACATGCGGCGATACGTGATGGTTTCAACAACAAAAGCAAGTATCTGAAGGCCCTCATCATCCAGGATGCTCGCGCGCATCACGAAGAGCACCGCCTGCAGGCCGCGTAATACGGAAGGGGAACGGTTCGTGACGATTCCAAGTCGCGGACCGTTCCCCTTTTTTCCATTCCCGTCGTTCATCCCTCGGATCGGCAAACGAACACGCCCGGCATGCCGGCGCATCCATCGATTTCGACAATCTGAGACAAGGCCCGTTTGATTCCGTTCACTTTCAACGTGAGATCCGGTTGTCCCATACACGACCATTCCGCCATCAGACTGCCATGTGGTCGTTCCGGCGAAAGCATGACACGAAGTTGCCGGTCGAATATGAGGCTCCTACGCACAGGCCGATCCGAACCGTCAGCATACGGGAAGTCCACCGTCACGGTCCATATCAATCCCGTGATCCCATCAAGCATGCCAAAAGGAGCCACCAAAGGAAGACCGCAACGGGAAACCCTACGGCCAGCCGTACGTACCGGACAGTGGATATGCCGATTCGTATACGGTCGGCCGACCTTCCACGATCCCACGGGAAACACGTCTTTGCCGGAACGCACCGACAGGCCCATGCCGATCCGGGCTCCAGTCTCGAAACAGGGATACATGAGATTCAATACCAGTATCCCGTCACCGGCCCCGACCGGTTGCAAACGCTCAACCTCGGCAAGAACACGCGCATAATAGGCGTTCTCACCATCCGAAGCATTCCATGAGGTTCCATTTCCATCGGACGTCTCACGATTTTTCATACTCCCGTCCTTCATCATTTATCAGCCTTCACGTTGGAGACTGGCAGGACTAACGGTCCGACATCCGAATCCTCGCAATAATTCGCCACCACGGTGACCGGCGACTTGTCACGCAGGAGGAACATCTGGTTCAACATCACGCAAGCCCCGGGAAGCAACGTCACATTCCGCTCCCAACCCCGCAGATCATCATCCTCGGGTCCCGACTGGCCGATGGCGATGCCATGCTGGAAGGCGCGGAACTGGTTGGCGCCGAAACCACAAGGCCCGTCGGACCGGTTCGTCACACGGTAATGCACGATGAGTTTCCTCCGACGGACACGGTAGGACAGCACGTCCACAGTGGACCATTCGGATTCGAACCGGTGGGATATGTTGACGAACCCGCGTCCCGCGCAGGCACGGGCCTCGACCCATCCGAATAACAAACAATCCCTCACGCATATCCAGATGAATCCCAACACAACAGGAGACAGAACCACAGCACAGAAGACGATATAAGGACCAGCGGCCACCCAAGCCTCATGGAATATGTTCATCGCAATCGTTTCCTTTCGAATTACAGTATCGGTTTATGGATAAAAAGGACGAGAAAAAGAAAGCCGCCAAGTACGATCCCACGTTGACGGCCGAAGAGAAGAAGGACGCCAGAAAACTGACGGGAAAGGAATGGCTGTACCGCATCGGCCGCGCGGACGACAGCATGTGGGACCAGTCGAAAAAGAAAACCACATACAGGTGGGCGAAGAGAATCGACGGCCACTTCGATGAGATCGGCGTCCTGCTGTCCATCCTTTCGATCATTCTCACCCTCATCGGATTCGGAGTCACATACGTGCAGATCAATCAGGCCAACGAATCGTACAGGGAATCCGCACGGCAGTTCCAACAATCCGGCCCCCTCCTTTTTTCGTTTTCCATTCCATAACCTTCTCCCGGCCGCGTTCCTTCGGCAGATTCACGGTTCGGCGGATCGTTATCGCCAGGTGCGGTATGCTTTCCGATATCGGCGGGTCAGAAAAACTTGCGTTGGTATTGCCCGTTATCGGAGGTCGATGAGCTTATGGAAGCGTTCGAGGATGTGTTGGGCGGTGTCGGGATGGTCGATCCGGTCGTTGATGATGGGGATGATCGTATTATCGTCCGGCCGGTATCGACGAAGGGTGAGGCAAAGAAGGCGCGGAGGCTCCTGATTCAGGAGATCGCCGATATGGGGCGCGCAACGTTCCCAAAGGATTGGATCAACGCGGATGATCGCTTCGGGCCGACGCTGGTAGGGGCGTTCCTCGATGATCGCCTGGTAGGCGCGGCCTTGGTCGGTCCAGCACAGGAGTATGCCGCAGCGTTGTCTGCGACTTGCCATGGCGTCTGGCCTTCGCGTCTCCTTGACGACGCATTGCAGTTGGTCGGGACGGAAATCGCAGAAACGCCAGGCGTCGCGGTCGTTCCCGACCATCGGGGCGAGGGCATCGGATTGAGGCTCAAACGGTATTGCGACCTGTGGGCCGCACAGCACGGCGCTTATCTCATGTTCAGTCGTCCAACAAACGAGGCCGCGCGTCGTCTCAATGAGAAAGCCGGCCACAAGGTCCTTGAGGGCGATGTCTCGTTCGTCACACAGATCATAGACGCTCAGGACCGTCCCCTTACCGGTGTCGTACGTATCGATCCCGCCCGCGATGGTTCCTTCCAGGCTGTCCGTCAGCTGACGGTAGCGGATGGGTTGATGCGACGGTTCCGTGTCGGCCAGTATCCGGCGGTATCCCGAATGGACGGGACCGATGACGATCATGCCATCCGTATCGGTTCCGGCCAGATCGCCTGGTATGAGTGGGATCGTTCCGGAACCGTCAGGACGGTTCTCGTTCCGGCTCCCCGTTTGGAGCATGACGTCTCCATGGGATTGCGTCACGTCTCCATGAGATCGTGATGTCAATCGGTTATTAGGCTTGTTCTGGTTTTCAATCATCTCAATGCCTTTCCGTGATTGTTGCCATTTCAACGACCCCACGTGAACGGAACCTGTTATTAAATACGATCGAACGCTGGATGTCGGCAGTCATTCTTTGTCGATATCGATGACGCGTGGAATGCTTGGACCATGGGTTTCGTCGCAAGCGTCAAGAATATCCGCACTGTTCCGGCCAAGAGGAACGAACGCCAATCCCGGCTGAGGATTGTCCCAACGGCGGACCAGATGCAGACAGACATGGTCTGGAACCTGCTCGCCGAACAGATCGAACATGGCTGGGACGAATCCCTGCCAAAGCCGTTGCCCAACCCGGATGACCTGTACAGGCCGACGCTTATAGGGGCGTGGGCCGAGGACCGCCTCATAGGAGGCGCGTTCGTCATGCCAGACAGTCAGGACGCCCAGGCCCTCGTGTCGTTGGGAGCGGACAAGGCAGCGCAGGCCTTCGAACGAAGCCGCTGCATGATCCAAGGGATCGCCGTCATCCCCAAGCACAGGCGTGAAGGCCTCGGATTGAAAATCAAACGGTATTGCGACCTGTGGGCCGCACAACACGACGCTTGCCTGGTCCTGAGCATTCCAACGAACGATGCCGCCCGACACATGAACGAGAAAGTCGGCTACGACGTCCTTCCACCGCAGGTCTCCCTGTGCATCGAGGTCACGGACGACGACAATGCCATCACCTGCTGTTTCCCCGTCGACGGTGTCGTGCCCGACGTCTGCCGGGCGTTCCATATAGTCGCGCAACCCAAGTGGATGCCCCGCGCCGTCGTGTCCTGAACGATGCCATGCCATGCCATGCCGGTCATTCCCTCCGCTTCCTTCCCGTTCAGATGCCGAGTGGCAGGACCGTGGTCAACGCGGCACGCTGCTGGCCCTTCATCGGATTGAGTTTCATATGCCAGTTCTTGGCCTTGTTCTGCATGTCTCGGTCGAACACGTCCAATTCCGGCAGACTGGAGGCGAACAGGGTGATGAATCCCTGATGGTCGGTGTCCGGCCAGTTGGCCTCCTGTTCCAATTCGCGTAGCCGCTGCTCCTTCTCCTCACGGCGTTCGTCACGGCTTTTCTCACGCTGGTCCTGGAGTTTGCTGCGCTGGCGCATGCTGCTCTTGCGGTTGCGTAGTTCCGCCTCGGACTGTTCCATCGTCAACGGACGCCAGATATGGCAGAACGCCATCATGCGTCGTTCCGTGACGAGTTCGCGGATCCAACCGGCCTCCACGTCGAAGTCCGGCCACTGGTAGATCCAATACGTGCGCGCGACGCACGAGTCCAACGTGATGTAGTCGTGTTCCTTGGCCTCCTCGCACCAGGTCACGGTCGGATCGTCCCTGTTGACCGGTGGACGGTCGGCCGCATGCTCCGGGTCCGCGACGGTGCGGATCAGATAACGCAGGTCGTCCACGGAACACCAGTGGATCGTGTTCTGGCGGGCTCCGCAGTCCAACAGGGCGGGGGCGACGGTCAGACGGATCAGATCGCCCATGGCGATGCCGACCGCGGCGCGTTCGGACCGGTCCTTCCTCACGACACGGGGCAGCCGGTCCGCGTTCGCGGACACGCTGATGTAGTTCATGTTCTGCAATGGGGTGAGGATGTCGGGCAGATGCCACAGGTCGGCGAGGTCGTCGCGCGCCCACTGGGGCGTCCCCTCCGATTTCAGGTAGTCGGGTTCCGGGGGAGTGTGGCCCGGAAGCACGAAGCTCGTCTCCTTCAATTCGGTGAAACCATCCGTTTCGGACAGTTCCTTGAGCATCGTGTTCAACGCCATGGCACGGCCCGCCTTCCGGCTGTCCGGGGAGAAGATCCATTCCTCCACGTTCGCGGTCAGCACGGCCGTGGCCTGCCGCTTGTCCGGATCCCACAGGTAGCAGGCTCCCTGGAACGGCGTGCCGACCACTTCGACGCCTTGGCCTTCGATGGTCTGCGACCGGTCCTCGACATGCCCGTACAGGCCGAGCACTCCCAACGGGCGGCCGGACGCGAGCGGCGAATACGCCCAACGGTTCGTACCATCCTTCAACCGGGAATGCCAGTGCAGCCAGATCCACGTCCATGACACGAGGCTCAATCCCTGGATGCGGGGCACGCCATACGCGAGAACGAGCGCGCCCAATATCATGACCGGCACGTTCAAGCCCATCGCCGCGCCGGACACGAGGATGACAAGTCCTATGACGCAGACGATGAGCTGCGCCCTGTCGAGGCCGAGGATCACGCGCGTGGCGGACAGTCGGCTGAACGATGCGGCGGGCACCTTCCCACCGCCGGTATCGGAATTACTGGGCATTGATGGCCTCCATCAGAATCAGTCGGAAAAAACAAACGGAGGGAACCCGCCCGGGTCTTCCGACCCGATGGGCGGATCCCCTCCGGCATGACGTCCACGCGGACACGTGGCGATAACGGGACTCCCGTCAGCCGACGGTCGGACCGGACGGCGTGCCATTGACTCCCTGATACGGGTTCGACGTTCCGGAGCTTCCGGAACCTCCCATACCGCCATCGCCGCCACGGCCGCCGGAACCACCGGAACCACCGGACGCGCCGGAACCGCCCTGGCCGCCATCGGCTCCCATACCGCCATCGGCGCCTTGGCTTCCCTGCCCGCCGTCCGCGCCTTGGCCGCCTTGGCCGCCATCGGCATGCGCATCGCCGCCCTGGCCGCCCGGAGCTCCCTGCACGACGGGCGTGGACGAAGAGGCGGACGGGGTCGGAGGAGGAGGCGTGGCGGTCGGTCCCGACTCGGATCCGGACGGGCCGTCGCCCGTGTCGGAGGACGCGGCGTCCAAGGTCTGGCTCGAACCGGAACGGTCCATGCCGTCCGACGCCGTCGGTACGGAGGTTCCGGAAGCGTCGGACGGTTGTGCGGCGGAAGACAGGGAATCATAGTCGCCGGCCTGCGACTGGCCTTTCCCGCCATCTTTCGAACCGGTGGACGAGTCGGAATCCTCGCCTTCGTTCTTGTTGCTGAACAGGCCGCCCAACGCTCCTCCCACGTCGGCGGGCCTGCCCTGTGCGGCGCCGAGCACGGCTTCCGCACCCGAGTTCACGGCCTTGCCGATACCACCCGTCGCACCGGCGGTGGCGGCCTGGACGACGCCCGCGGTGACCTGCACCGCTGCCTTGATCGCGTTCGGACCGACCTGGCCGCCACGCTCCTGCATGTCGGCGGCCACGTTCGTGCCGATGAAACTGACCGCGGGCATGATGAGCTTCGGACTGAAGCACGCCATGATGATCGTCACGATGCCCATCAGCGCGGGGAAGAACGATTCCGCGTAATGCGGATTGTTCTTCGCGACATAGCAGATGCCGGACCCCACCATGATGACCAGCGCGCTCAACGGCGCGGACAGGAGCACGCCGACCACGGCCTGCGCCCATTTCGCCGCGGCGGGACGCGTGACCTTCCACCCGGTCATCATGACCGGCAGGGGAGCGACGCAGGCGAGCAGGATCAGGCTGATGTCACGTGCGGCGAGCATGCCGGCCAAGGCCAGCACCGCGAGGAAGAGCACGAGATACACGACGATGCGGATGATCAGATCGAAACCGGCGGTGAGCTTCACGATCGTGCCGACGAGATTCGACACGACGCTGTCGCCGAACGGGTCGGACGTGCCCACGCCGGCCAAGGGGACGGTGAGGATACGGTTCGTGATCTGGCCGACGATGCCGTCCATGGTGATCATCACGCTGATGCACACTGCGGTCAACGGCCAGGCGAGCACGGCCAGGGCGAAGCTTTTGATCACGTCGGCGACACTGCCTTTCGCGGCGGCCTGCAACGCGCCTATGATGCACAACGCCATGTTCACGAAGCCCATGATCCAGCCTATACGGTTCGCCGCGGTGATCGCCACGTTCCACTCGTCGTTGCTCATGCTGCCGACCAGACCGCCGAACGCGCCGGTCAACAGTTGCGAGCAGAGGTTGTCGAGTGGTTTGAACAGCCAGTCGATGAGATTCGCGAAGACCGTCTGGACTATCAACGACATGCCATTCGCCTCCTAGAAGAGAAAAGCCGTGGACGGGACAGGCCCGGCCACGGCGGTGAACAGGGGTGTGTCAGGAGACATCGGTCAGAACAGCGCCTGCGTCGCGAAGAACTTCACGATAGCCATGGCGCTGCCCAGGATCATCGTCGCCAAAGCGCACCAGATGAACACCGTGCCGGAATACTGCTGCATCGGACCGGAATGGATCACACGGCCGGCGATCCACGCGATCGCCGCGCAGATCCACGTGCCGACGGCGATGTACAGGCTCAACGCCCACAGGCCACCGACCATGTTGGAGACCAGATCCATAAAAGGAAAGAATGAAAAATTCGGACTTACCTTCAGATTGCTCAGGTCGGAATCGGTCAGACCGGTCGCAACGGACACGATTGTTGCTGCGGCTGGCGCCGCGAGATTGTGTAGCATATCGCACACTCCTTTCAAAGGATTCCACGACCACGACGACGGAACGGACCCGATAATCGGCTAAGCGGACAGGGACGCTATTCCACTATTCGCCTGTGATCCACTTCCACAGGCTGGCCGCACCGTCCTTGATGCCGTTGCCGGCCTTCTGGAATATGTTGCCCTTGCCGTCCTTGCCGGTAACGAAGTCCAATCCCTTCAACGCGTCGCGCACTCCGGTTCTCACGGCGCTTTTCACGCTGTCGCCGATACCGGAGACGATGTCGTCGCCCAACTGTTTGACCAGGCCGGTCAGACCGTCGTCGCCCTTGCCCCTCTTGTCCTTCAGATCGGTTTTGCCGCTGCCGGACGCCTGCGTGTACGACCGGTTCGACTGCAAGCCGTTGGAGCCGAACAGGTTGCAGCTCCAACTCCAACCGCTCACGGCCGCGCCGATCACGAACGGGACGAGCATCGCGGCGAGCAATCGCTTCCAACTGAACGCGCGTTCCATCTGATTGTTGGATATCAGGCCCGGAATGAGACTGACGCAACCCAGGATGATCACGCCGACGCACAATACGAGGGCGACGGCGATGACGCCGCCGACCATGTCACGCACGCCCGCGACGTCCCATGCCGGGTCGGGTCTCAATCCCTTCAACGCGCTGTCCGCGAGAATCATGTCCATGTGTTCCTCCGTTTTTCCCTGTTTGGACCGGTCAGTACCAGCCGGTCGTTTCTGAATGGGCCCACGCGCCGCACGGCGACTGGTAGCGTTGCTCGACGTATCCCAATCCCCATTTGATCTGCGTGGCCGCGTTGGTCTTCCAATCCTGGCCCGCGGACGCCATCTTGCTGCCCGGCAACGATTGCGGGATGCCGTACGCGCCGGACGACGGGTTCTCCGCGTCCCACCGCCATCCGGATTCACGCGTCCACAGTTTGTCGAGACAGTCGAACTGGCCGTCCTCCCATCCGTAATCCTTGAGCCTGCGTTTCGCGATCTTCTTCGCCGCTTCCACGGACGCCTTGTCTCCGGACACGTCCGAAGTGGAATCGTCTCCCGTGACGCACTGGTCCGTGCCGACGCTGCCGCCACCGGCCCCGCTGATGGAATCCTTGGGAAGGATGTAGACCGCGCCGCCCTTGATGGGCAGGGTGCGGGACGAGTATACGGGCCCCTTCACGTTCATCTCGCTGATGAGGATGGTTCCCTTGGCCGTGTCCACGGTCTCCACGACCGCGACATGCCCGTAAGTGGCGTCGGCGCCCTCGATGCCGGCCGGGAAACTCACGATCGCTCCCGGAACGGGCGCGTCGGTCGTGGTCCCGTAGCCTTCGCTTCTGGCGGAAGCGGCCCAATTCTGGCCATTGCCCCAATACTTGCCCACATGCTTCCAACCCAGATGGTAGGCGCGGACGCACGCGCCCCACGTGCATTGGCCTTCGGGATACGTGGCGCACGCGTCGCCGGGGCCGGCGAGACCGTTGAACCATTTCGTTTTCGCGGCGGTCGAGCTCATGCCGTCCCAACCGTCGTCCTTCGTTTTGCCGGACACGGCCTGCGCGGACGTGACCTTCCCGCCGGCGGTCTCGACGTTCATCGCGCCCTTGTACCGGTAGTAGGCCGTGTAGCCCACCGCGTACGAGTCGACGCTGATCTCGTCGCCGGTTTGGTCGCCGGCCTTCGGACCGGCGATGCCACCGTTCTCGTCGTGATGCGCGCCCACGAACTTGCCGTCGCCCACGTAGATCTCCGTATGGCTCGACCTCCACACGATGTCGCCGGACTGCAGGTCCGAGACCTTGGTCCAGTCATGCCGTTCGAAACCGGCTTTCTCCAGGACCGTGCCCTCGTTGGCCGTGCTGAACGCGGAAGAGCCGACATCGAGGCCGGCCTGTTTCAACGCGTAGTAGACCAGGGACGAGCAATCGTAGTCCGGATTGCCGTTACGCCGTGGCTGACTGTAGCCATGCGAGTCGTCCGCGGCGATGTTCTTCGCCCATTCGACCCATGAGGTCGTCGTATTGGACGAGGACGTCGTACTGCCGCACGTCGTGCCGTACTGGGCCTGGACCATGGCCACGAGGATGGTGCTGAAGCTCATGAGCAGGACGATGGGTGCGATCAGGATCATGGGAACCACGACACCGCACACCGTGACGCCCTTCACCAGACCGTTCCCGCTTTTCCCATCCGCCATAAAACGCCCTCCCGTCCACGCCACGTAGGATGCAATACATTCCACGCGGCCGGCCGCCGGGCGAACGCCGATAATCGGCAGTCGGCAATCGGACAGGGAAAAACGGGGAAGGGTCGGCGGATGACACGCACCGGCCGGAGCGAAAAGCTCACGACGGGAAATATCAACTGAACCATTTTGGTTCAGTTGATATTCTGAACTTCCGCTGATTGTTCCGAATTATGCAAACGAACAGGGAAATATCAACCGGAACATTATGTTCCAGTTGATATTCTGCTTCCGGGCCAGCGGGATTGGTCAAGAGGAAATACGGGAGAGGGCTTTGAGGATGGCGGTGGCGAGATGCGCGCGCCATGCGGTGATGCCGTCGAATTCAAGCAGGCATCCGCATTGAATGGACCCGTCGGCCGCGACGTGTGGATCGTCCCGCCCGTCCTCCATGCCGATGTCTCCCAAATGATCGGCGAGGACGTCCG
>ERZ837590.81-NODE-81-length-96932-cov-4.333609_pt1 | contig 96932 bp, 77 predicted proteins | sample MGYA00519573_ERZ837590 | MGnify/ENA primary metagenome ERZ837590 (study PRJEB31850, sample SAMEA3708820) | human gut metagenome | biome: human gut; feature: human-associated habitat; material: faeces | place: China | collected 2014 ... | reverse complement strand
TGGCGGCGTTTATTTTTCTGCTGTGGCTGGCGGTGCTTGCGGCCGATCGCCTGTGGCCGCTGCCGCTGCATGACGTCACGCCTGCCCGTGTGGTGGTGGCGGAAGACGGGACGCCGCTGTGGCGGTTTGCCGACGCGCAGGGCGTCTGGCGTTATCCGGTCACGCTCGCCGACGTGTCGCCGCGCTATCTGCAGGCGCTCATCCAGTATGAAGACCGCTGGTTCTGGCGCCATCCGGGGGTCAATCCCTTCGCGGTGCTGCGCGCCGCCTGGCAGGATCTTACTTCCGGGCGAGTTATCTCGGGCGGCAGCACGCTTACCATGCAGGTGGCACGCCTGCTTGATCCCCATCCACGCACCTTCGGCGGCAAGCTGCGCCAGCTGTGGCGAGCGCTGCAGCTGGAGTGGCATCTGTCAAAAAGCGACATTCTAACCCTCTATTTGAACCGCGCGCCGTTTGGCGGCACCCTGCAGGGGATCGGCGCGGCCAGCTGGGCCTATCTCGGTAAGCCGCCTGCCCGGCTTAGCTACGGCGAGGCGGCGCTGCTGGCGGTACTTCCCCAGGCGCCCAGTCGTTTACGTCCGGACCGCTGGCCGCAGCGGGCCCAGGCGGCGCGTGATAAAGTGCTTACGCGAATGGTCAGCCAGGGCGTCTGGCCGGAGCAGGCGGTAAAGGAAGCGATGGAGGAGCCAGTATGGCTGTTTCCGCGCCAGATGCCGCAGCTGGCGCCGCTTTTTTCACGCCGGGCGCTGGCGACCAGTCGTGATGAAAAGGTGGTGACGACTCTGGATGCCGGACTGCAGCGGCAACTGGAAGATCTGGCGCTGAACTGGAAATCGCGCCTGCCGCCGCGCAGTTCGCTGGCGATGATTGTCGTCGACCACACGGATATGAAAGTTCGCGGCTGGGTGGGCTCGGCGGATATCACCGACGACAGCCGCTTCGGCCATATTGATATGGTCTCGGCGGTACGCTCGCCGGGGTCGGTGCTGAAACCCTTTATCTACGCGATGGCGATGGATGAGGGGCTGATTCACCCGGCATCGCTATTACAGGATGTGCCACGACGTTTTAGCGATTATCGCCCCGGTAATTTCGACAGCGGGTTTCATGGTCCGGTGAGCGCCAGCGAGGCGCTGGTTCGGTCGCTGAATCTGCCGGCGGTGCAGGTGCTCGAAGCCTATGGACCAAAACGCTTTGCGGCTAATTTACGCAACGCCGGGCTGCCCCTGACGCTGCCCGCTGGCGCAGAGCCGAATCTGTCGCTAATCCTCGGCGGCGCCGGGGCGCGGCTGGAAGATATTGTCGCGGCGTACAGCGCCTTCGCCCGCCATGGCAAGGCGGCGCGGCTGCGCCTGAAGCCGAGCGATCCATTGACCGAGCGCGCGCTGATGTCGCCCGGGGCGGCATGGATCGTCCGGCGTATTTTGGCCGGCGAAGCGCAACCGGTTCCCGATGCCTCGCTGCCGCAGGCGGTGCCGCTGGCGTGGAAAACCGGCACCAGCTACGGCTATCGCGACGCGTGGGCGGTCGGCCTCAATGCGCGATATCTGATAGGCATCTGGACCGGGCGCCCGGACGGTACGCCGGTGGTGGGCCTGTTTGGCTTCGCCAGCGCCGTACCGCTGCTCAACCAGGTCAATAATCTGCTGCTGGCCCGCCCGGCGATGAGCCGCGGCGGGCTGCCGAGCGATCCGCGCCCGGCAACGGTCAGCCAGGGGACAATCTGCTGGCCTGGCGGGCAGGATCTGCCGGCGGGCGACAGCAACTGTCGTCGTCGCCTGGCCAGCTGGCTTTTGGATGCCAGCCAGCCGCCGACCCTGCTGCTGCCGGGGCAGGAGAGCGTACGCGGGATCCGCTTCCCGGTGTGGCGCAATGAACACGGCGAACGGGTGGCGGCGGATTGTCCCGGCGCTCGGGAAAGCCAGGTCGAAGTCTGGCCGCTGCCGCTGGATCCCTGGCTGCCGGCCAGCGAAAGGCGGCGCGCGCGCCTGGGACCGGCATCGGAGTCATGCCCGCCGTTACAGACACAGAATACCGCGCCGCTGGTGCTGTCCGGCATCCGTGATGGGGCGGTGATAAAACGTCTCCCGGGTGAGGCGCGGGTGATGTTGCCGCTACAAACCAGCGGTGGGGAGGGGCGGCGCTGGTGGTTTATTAATGGCGAACCGTTAGAGGCCGCCGGCGCAAAAACCACGCTAATGCTGGATAAACCCGGCGAGTGGCAGTTGGTAGTGATGGATGAAGCGGGTCAGACGGCGGCCGCCAGCTTCACCCTGCAATAACCAGGGTGAATTTGTTGTTGGCGGTTTGTGTTTTCAATACTCATCTTATTTTAACAAAATGTTACCTTCATCCGTAGGCAGGGGCGGGGATGCTCATTATAATGCGCGCCAGGCCATACAATCGTATGTGCAACAACAGAACATTTAATTAGAGGTAATCATGGCTATTGAACGTACTTTTTCCATCATCAAACCAAACGCGGTGGCAAAAAACGTTATTGGCAGCATCTTTTCCCGCTTTGAAGCTGCAGGGTTCAAAATCGTCGGCACCAAAATGCTGCACCTGACCGTTGAACAGGCTCGTGGTTTCTATGCTGAGCACGAAGGTCGCCCGTTCTTCGACGGTCTGGTTGAGTTCATGACCTCCGGCCCGATCGTGGTTTCCGTTCTGGAAGGCGAAAATGCGGTACAGCGTCACCGTGACCTGCTGGGCGCCACCAATCCGGCAAACGCCCTGGCGGGTACCCTGCGCGCTGACTACGCTGACAGCTTCACCGAGAACGGCACCCACGGTTCCGACTCTGTAGAATCCGCTGCCCGCGAAATCGCGTTCTTCTTTGCTGAAGGCGAGGTTTGCCCGCGCACTCGCTAATCTCCTGCGTCTTTCACGCCACAGCATTGTTGGCTTCCTTCGCGCACCCCGGTCACATAGTTATCTATGCTCCCGGGGATTTGCGAACTCGCCGTCTCGCTGTGACCTGAAATACTTTGGAGATACAAACCTCGTCTTTTCGACCGTCGCGGGTCGGCTGCGCGCGTTCACCCCGGTCACATAGTTATCTATGCTCCCGGGGATTAATGAGAGGCTCCTGCCTCTCACCGGAGGCCAGCCTACGGCTGGTCAAATTCGTTCCCGACGAATTTGTCACTTGCTTGCCGCCTTGCGACAATCGAAAAGCCTTAGAAGATTGAGCAGTCAGTTACAGATTTTTTTTCATTGCTTTGTGCAAACGTGGCAATGATGCGCCAGAATTTGTAGAATATAGCGCCCCTGGACGAGCAGTCGCTCTCCGGGGCGTTTCTTTTTCAACCCACCTGGGGCCATAACGTGTAATAACGAGGCCGGAAAATATTATGTCTGAACAAATTGTCACGCCTGATACCGCCGCTCTGACGGTGCCGAACAAAGATGCCAAAATCAACCTGCTGGATTTAAACCGTCAGCAGATGCGCGAGTTTTTCAAAAACATGGGCGAGAAGCCTTTCCGCGCTGATCAGGTGATGAAATGGATGTATCACTACTGCTGCGACGACTTTGATGAGATGACCGACATCAACAAAGTCCTGCGCAGTAAACTGAAAGAAGTGGCGGAGATCCGCGCCCCGGAAGTGGTTGAAGAGCAACGCTCAACCGACGGGACCATTAAATGGGCGATTGCCGTTGGCGATCAGCGCGTCGAGACCGTCTATATCCCGGAAGAAGACCGCGCCACCCTGTGCGTCTCCTCCCAGGTAGGCTGCGCGCTGGAGTGCAAATTCTGCTCCACCGCCCAGCAGGGCTTTAACCGCAACCTGCGGGTATCCGAAATTATCGGCCAGGTTTGGCGCGCGGCGAAGATCGTCGGCGCGGTGAAGACCACCGGCGTGCGTCCCATTACCAACGTAGTAATGATGGGCATGGGCGAGCCGCTGCTGAACCTCAACAATGTCGTTCCGGCGATGGAAATCATGCTCGACGATTTCGGCTTTGGCCTTTCCAAGCGTCGTGTGACCTTGTCTACCTCCGGCGTGGTGCCGGCGCTGGATAAACTCGGCGATATGATCGACGTTGCGCTGGCGATCTCCTTGCACGCGCCGAACGACACCATTCGCGACGAAATCGTCCCGATCAACAAAAAGTACAACATCGAGACGTTCCTCAACTCGGTGCGCGGCTATATTTCGAAGTCCAACGCCAACCAGGGCCGGGTGACCATCGAGTACGTGATGCTGGATCACGTCAACGACGGCACCGAGCACGCCCATGAGCTGGCGGCGCTGCTGAAAGATACGCCGTGCAAGATCAACCTGATCCCATGGAACCCGTTCCCGGGCGCGCCGTATGGCCGCAGCTCCAACAGCCGCATCGACCGTTTCTCCAAAGTCCTGATGGAGTACGGCTTTACGACCATCGTGCGTAAAACGCGCGGCGACGATATCGATGCCGCCTGCGGCCAGCTGGCGGGCGACGTCATTGACCGTACCAAGCGTACGCTGCGTAAGCGGATGCAGGGCGAAGCGATTGACGTAAAAGCGGTCTGACAAATGATGACCCGTGCAGCGCAGGCGGCACGGGTCATATTTATGGCCGATAGCCAGGCGAAATACGCTGATTCGGTTAATAATTACGGTGCGTTTTTGTCGACTTTGAGGCAGTATGTAGCGGCACAACAACCGCTTAGCATTCAATTTTGATTCGTCTCTGTGATCGCGCGGCTGACAGTCCTATACTGTGAGGCTGACGTAGCACAGATGTCTCGCGGCGCCGGCTTTTTCCCGCGCTGAACTTTAAATTTCACGTACCAGTAGTTGTAGCGAATGAATACTGAAGCCACTCAAGATCATCAAGAAGCAAACACCACGGGCGCGCGTCTGCGTCACGCCCGCGAACAACTCGGACTTAGCCAGCAAGCGGTGGCCGAACGCTTATGCCTGAAGGTGTCCACGGTTCGTGATATTGAAGACGATAAGGCCCCCGCCGACCTCGCCTCCACCTTCCTGCGCGGGTACATCCGCTCCTACGCTCGCCTCGTACATATTCCAGAAGACGAGCTGCTGCCGATGATGGCCAAGCAGGCGCCCATCCGCGCGGCGAAAGTCGCGCCAATGCAGAGTTTCTCTTTAGGCAAGCGCCGCAAAAAGCGCGACGGCTGGCTGATGAGCTTCACCTGGCTGGTGCTGTTTGTGGTTATCGGTCTGAGCGGCGCCTGGTGGTGGCAAGACCATAAGGCGCAGCAGGAAGAGATTTCGACCATGGCCGATCAGTCTTCCGCTGAGCTGAACGGCGGCGACGCCAACAGCCAGAACGTGCCGCTGGATACCAGCGCCCCTGCAGCCCCGACCGCCGATAGCGCCGCGAACAGCGCGCCAACCGATACCGCCAGCGCACCGACCACCAGCGCGCCGGCCCAGACGCCAGCGGATAATAACGCTGTCGTGGCGCCTTCCCAGGCCAATGTCGATACCGTGGGGACGACGCCGGCAGCTCCGGCTACCACCCCAGCCTCGCCGTTGCCGACCGATCAGGCGAACGTCACGACTCCGGCGGCGTCGGCGCAGGATCTGGTGATGAACTTTTCCGCCGACTGCTGGCTGGAAGTGAGCGATGCCACCGGTAAAAAACTGTTCAGCGGCCTGCAGCGTAAAGGCGGTAACCTGAACCTGAGCGGTCAGGCGCCGTATAAGCTGAAAATTGGCGCCCCGGCCGCGGTACAGATCCAGTATCTGGGCAAGCCTGTCGATTTAAGTCGTTTTATCAGAACTAACCAGGTTGCGCGTCTGACCCTCAATGCCGAATCATCACCGGCGCAGTAACAGACGGGTAACGCGGGAGATTTTTCATGCATAACCAGGCTCCGATTCAACGTAGAAAATCTAAACGTATTTACGTTGGTAATGTGCCAATTGGCGATGGGGCTCCCATCGCCGTTCAGTCAATGACCAATACGCGCACCACCGATGTGGCGGCGACCGTAAATCAAATCAAAGCGTTAGAGCGCGTAGGCGCGGACATTGTCCGTGTCTCTGTTCCGACGATGGACGCTGCTGAGGCGTTCAAACTTATCAAACAGCAGGTTAACGTCCCGCTGGTCGCCGATATCCACTTTGACTACCGTATTGCGCTGAAAGTGGCGGAATATGGCGTCGACTGCCTGCGTATCAACCCGGGCAACATCGGCAACGAAGAGCGCATCCGCATGGTTGTAGATTGCGCTCGCGATAAAAACATCCCGATCCGCATCGGCGTCAACGCCGGCTCGCTGGAAAAAGATCTGCAGGAAAAATATGGCGAGCCGACGCCGCAGGCGCTGCTCGAATCCGCCATGCGTCATGTCGATCATCTCGATCGTCTGAACTTCGATCAGTTTAAAGTCAGCGTTAAAGCCTCCGATGTCTTCCTGGCGGTGGAATCCTATCGTCTGCTGGCGAAACAGATCGATCAGCCGCTGCATCTCGGGATCACCGAAGCGGGCGGCGCGCGCAGCGGCGCGGTAAAATCGGCGATCGGTCTGGGACTACTGCTGTCCGAGGGGATCGGCGATACGCTGCGCGTCTCGCTGGCGGCGGATCCGGTGGAAGAGATCAAGGTCGGCTTCGATATCCTCAAATCTCTGCGTATTCGTTCCCGCGGCATTAACTTTATCGCCTGCCCGACCTGTTCACGCCAGGAGTTTGACGTTATCGGTACGGTGAATGCTCTGGAGCAGCGTCTGGAAGATATCATCACCCCGATGGATGTTTCGATCATCGGTTGCGTGGTGAACGGCCCGGGCGAAGCGCTGGTCTCCACCCTTGGCGTCACCGGCGGCAACAAGAAAAGCGGCCTGTATGAAGACGGCGTGCGTAAAGATCGCCTGGACAACAACGACATGATCGACCAGCTGGAAGCGCGGATCCGCGCCAAAGCCTCGATGCTCGATGAAGCCCGTCGGATTGACGTTCAACAGGTTGAAGCAAAATAACGTGTTGGGAAGCGATACGCTTCCCGTGTATGATTGAAGCTGCGGGCGCGAGGCGCCGGGGTTCATTTTTGTATATATAAAGAGAATAAACGTGGCAAAGAACATTCAAGCCATCCGTGGCATGAACGATTATCTGCCGGGCGAAACCGCTCTCTGGCAGCGCATTGAAGGCTCACTGAAGCAGGTGCTCGGTAGCTACGGTTACAGCGAAATCCGTTTGCCGATTGTAGAGCAGACCCCGTTATTCAAACGCGCGATCGGCGAAGTGACCGACGTGGTTGAAAAAGAGATGTATACCTTCGAAGACCGCAATGGCGACAGCCTGACGCTGCGTCCGGAAGGGACGGCGGGCTGCGTACGTGCCGGCATCGAACATGGTCTGCTGTACAATCAAGAACAGCGTCTGTGGTACGTCGGGCCAATGTTCCGTCACGAGCGCCCGCAGAAAGGTCGCTACCGCCAGTTCCATCAGATCGGCGCCGAAGTGTTTGGCCTGCAGGGCCCGGACATCGACGCGGAGCTGATTATGCTGACCGCGCGCTGGTGGCGTGAGCTGGGCATCTCCGAGCACGTCAGCCTGGAGCTGAACTCCATCGGTTCGCTGGAAGCGCGCGCCAACTACCGCGACGCGCTGGTGGCATACCTGGAGCAGTTTACCGATAAACTGGATGAAGACAGTAAACGCCGGATGTATACCAACCCGCTGCGGGTGCTGGACTCCAAAAACCCGGACGTGCAGGCGCTGCTCAACGACGCGCCGGCGCTCGGCGATTATCTTGAAGAAGAGTCGAAAGCCCACTTTGCCGGCCTGTGCGCGCTGCTTGACGATGCCGGGATCCGCTACACCGTCAACCAGCGCCTGGTGCGCGGCCTTGATTACTATAACCGCACCGTGTTCGAGTGGGTGACCACCAGCCTTGGTTCCCAGGGCACCGTCTGCGCCGGCGGTCGTTACGACGGCCTGGTTGAGCAGCTGGGCGGTCGCGCTACCCCGGGCGTGGGTTTTGCCATGGGGCTGGAACGTCTTGTTTTACTGGTCCAGGCAGTGAATCCGGAATTTAAAGCCGATCCTGTTGTCGATATATACCTGGTAGCCTCCGGGACCGATACTCAGTCTGCTGCAATGCGTCTGGCTGAGCAGGTTCGCGATGCGCTGCCCGGCGTGAAGCTGATGACCAACCACGGCGGCGGCAACTTTAAGAAGCAGTTCGCCCGCGCTGATAAGTGGGGCGCACGCGTCGCGCTGGTGCTGGGTGAGTCAGAGATCGCTGACGGAAACGTGGTAGTGAAGGATTTACGCTCAGGTGAGCAAACTACCGTAACGCAGGAGAGCGTTGCCGCGCATTTGCGCACACTTCTGGGTTAATCTCCCGGGAATTATTAGTCAGGAGAAGGACTGCGTGGAAACTTTTAACAACGAGAACGATCAGGTCGATGCGCTGAAGCGTTTCTTTGCCGAAAACGGCAAAGCGCTGGCGGTCGGGGTGATTTTAGGGATTGGCGCGCTGGTTGGCTGGCGCTACTGGACCTCCCATCAGCAGGATACCGCCAGAGACGCGTCGCTGGCTTACGAGAAGGCGACTTCCGCGCTGAAATCGAATACGCCAGAAGTGCTGTCAGGGGCAGAGAAATTCGCGGCTGACAATAAAAATACCTACGGCGCCTTCGCCTCTCTCGAGCTGGCACAGCATTTTGTTGAACAGAACGATCTGCCGAACGCTGAAAAGCAGCTGCAGCAGGGGCTGGCGGCCGCATCTGATGATAATCTGAAATCGGTTATCAGTATGCGTCTGGCCCGCGTTCAGCTGCAAATGAAACAGGCTGATGCGGCGCTGAAAACCCTCGACAGCATCAAAGGTGAGGGCTGGACCGCCATTGTGGCCGATTTGCGCGGCGAAATTCTGTTGAGCAAAGGCGATAAGCAAGGGGCCCGTGCGGCGTGGGAAGCTGGCGTGAAAAGCGATGCTTCTCCTGCGCTCAGCGAAATGATGCGTATGAAAATGAATAATTTGTCCATCTGAGAGGGACTCGATGCAATTGCGTAAATTACTGTTGCCAGGGCTGCTTTCCGTTACCTTGCTGAGCGGGTGTTCGCTGTTTAATAGCGAAGAAGATGTGGTGAAAATGTCACCGCTGCCGACGGTAGAAAACCAGTTTACGCCGTCCACGTCCTGGAGCACCTCGGTTGGCGATGGTATCGGCGAATTTTACTCTAACCTTCATCCGGCCTTTGCCGACGGCGTAGTGTATGCTGCTGACCGTAAAGGCACCGTCAAAGCGCTGAACGCCGACGATGGCAAAGAGGTATGGTCGGTGAATCTGGCGGAGAAAGATGGCTGGTTCTCGCGCACGCCAGCGCTGCTTTCCGGCGGGGTGACCGTCTCTGGCGGCCATGTTTATATCGGCAGCGAGAAAGCGCAGCTTTATGCGCTGAATACCAGCGATGGTACCGTGGCCTGGCAAACCCGTGTCGCCGGCGAGGCGCTGTCGCGTCCGGTGGTGAGCGATGGCATGGTGCTGGTGCATACCAGTAACGGCCAGCTGCAGGCGCTAAACGAGACCGATGGGGCCGTGAAGTGGACCGTTAACCTCGATATGCCGGCGCTCTCCCTGCGCGGCGAGTCTGCGCCTGCGACCGCCTACGGCGCGGCGATCGTCGGCGGCGACAACGGCCGCGTCAGTGCAGTATTGATGCAGCAGGGGCAGATGATTTGGCAGCAGCGTATTTCTACGGCCACCGGCCCGACGGAAATTGACCGCCTGAACGACGTCGACACGACGCCGATCATCGTTAACGGTGTGGTTTATGCGCTGGCTTATAACGGTAACCTGACCGCGCTGGACCTGCGTAGCGGCCAGATTATGTGGAAACGCGAGCTGGGTTCGGTGAATGATTTCATCGTCGATGGTAACCGTATCTACCTGGTAGACCAGAACGATCGCCTGCTGGCACTGACCACCGACGGCGGTGTAACCCTGTGGACGCAAAGCGATCTGCTGCACCGTTTGCTGACCGCGCCGGTGTTGTATAATGGCAATCTGGTCGTCGGCGATAGCGAAGGCTACATGCACTGGGTTAATCCGGAAGATGGCCATTTTGTGGCGCAGCAGAAAGTCGATAGTTCCGGCTTCCTGACCGACCCGGTGGTTGCCGATGGTCGACTGCTGATCCAGGCGAAAGACGGTACGCTGTACGCGATTACGCGTTAATTACCGCTGTCGTGAGTGATTAAGAAACGGCCCCTGGCAGACAGGGGCCGTTTTGACTTTTTTAAAAACGTCGTTAAGACGATGTTGCTTAGTGATTGTATGAGGCATTTAACATGATACCTGTGGTCGCGCTTGTCGGGCGCCCTAACGTTGGAAAATCCACGCTCTTTAACCGCCTGACGCGCACTCGTGATGCGCTGGTTGCGGATTTCCCGGGGCTGACTCGTGACCGTAAGTACGGTCGGGCCGAAGTCGAAGGCCGCGAATTCATCTGTATCGATACCGGTGGTATTGATGGTACGGAAGAGGGCGTGGAAACCCGGATGGCGGAGCAGTCGCTGCTGGCAATCGAAGAGGCCGATGTGGTGCTGTTTATGGTCGATGCGCGCGCGGGCCTGATGCCGGCGGACATCGCGATCGCTAAACACCTGCGCTCTCGTGAAAAGCCCACCTTCCTGGTGGCTAACAAAACCGACGGCATCGACGTCGACCAGGCAATGGCGGACTTCTGGTCGCTCGGCCTGGGCGATATCTATCCGATTGCCGCTTCGCACGGCCGCGGCGTGACCAGCCTGCTGGAGCAGGCCCTGCTGCCATGGGTCGATGAGGTTAATCCGCAGGAAGAAGTGGATGAAGACGCCGAATACTGGGCGAAATTCGAAGCCGAGCAGAATGGCGAAGCGGAAGAAGAGCCGGAAGACGACTTCAATCCGCAGGATCTGCCGATCAAGCTGGCGATTGTCGGACGTCCTAATGTCGGTAAATCAACCCTCACCAATCGCATCCTCGGTGAAGATCGCGTGGTGGTTTACGATATGCCGGGCACCACCCGTGACAGCATTTATATCCCGATGCAGCGTGACGAGCGCGAATACGTGCTCATCGATACCGCCGGGGTGCGCAAGCGCGGGAAAATCACCGACGTAGTGGAAAAGTTCTCGGTGATCAAAACGCTGCAGGCGATTGAAGACGCCAACGTCGTGCTGCTGGTGATCGATGCTCGCGAAGGGATCTCCGACCAGGACCTCTCGCTGCTGGGCTTTATTCTTAACAGCGGCCGTTCGCTGGTGATCGTCGTTAACAAGTGGGATGGCCTGAGTCAGGAAGTGAAGGAGCAGGTGAAGGAGACCCTCGACTATCGTCTGGGCTTTATCGACTTTGCCCGGGTGCACTTCATCTCCGCCCTGCACGGCAGCGGCGTCGGCAACCTGTTTGAATCGGTACGCGAAGCCTACGACAGCGCTACGCGCCGCGTAAGCACCGCGATGCTGACCCGGATCATGAACATGGCGGCGGAAGATCATCAGCCACCGCTGGTGCGTGGCCGTCGCGTGAAGCTGAAATACGCCCACGCCGGGGGCTACAACCCGCCTATCGTGGTGATCCACGGTAACCAGGTCAAGGATCTGCCGGATTCCTACAAGCGCTACCTGATGAACTACTTCCGTAAATCCCTGGACGTGATGGGCACGCCAATCCGGATCCAGTTCAAGGAAGGGGAAAACCCGTTCGCTAACAAGCGTAACACCCTGACGCCGAACCAGATGCGTAAACGTAAGCGCTTGATCAAGCACATCAAGAAAAGCAAATAAGCTATCAGGACGATTCACCCACCAGCACAAAACACCCAAAGCCCGCATCTGCCGGGCTTTTTTGTTATCATGGGCTATCATAAAGACGCAACAAAGCGCATGATTGGCGTGTACACAGAGGTGTACCCATGATCATTAGCCAAAGTTTTGGGTATACCTCTAAGCAATTTGGGTACATTTCGCGGTGTACCCAATGGATCATGGTAAGGATTTTCAGGTATTCGCACATGCCAAAACTTACAGACATGCAGATCCGCGCATGGATTAAGAGCGGGGAACGCTTCGAGGGGCGAGCAGACGGTGACGGCCTCTATCTGAGGTTTCGAAAAGAGGATAAAACTCCTTTTTGGCGCTATCGATATAAGCTGATGGGCAAGGCCCGCACCATGATGATCGGTTCTTATTCCGATTTCTCACTGGCAAAAGCCCGAGATATAGCGAAAGAGCTATCCGCACGGGTAGCGCTCGGGTATGACGTAGCCGCAGAGAAGCAGGAGCGCAAGGCTGAGGCAATAGCGAAGATTGAGGCTGAGAAGAACGCCATTCACGTTTCAGAGCTTGCCGCTGAGTATTACGCCCGCCAGATAGAAACCACTTACAAACACCCGGAGCTTTTCCGCAGCAGCCTGCGAAAGAACATCGTTGCGCTCATCGGAAAAATGAAAGTAGAGGACGTTCGCCCGCGGCACATTGATAGCGTCCTGCAGGATGTGTTAGAGCGCGGATCTCCCACGGTAGCTAATGATGTACTTCGCATGCTCAAACGCCTGTTTGATTACGCTGTGGTACGCGGAATGATAGAGGTTAACCCGGCGATATCCTTTGGCTCCAAAGACGCTGGCGGGAAGGAGCAGGGGCGCAAACGCGCGTTAAGCCGTGATGAGCTGATTATGTTCTTCAAGGCGCTACGCCGCGGGCGTGGAATCAGCAGAGAAAATGAGCTGACCTTCAAGATTATTCTGGCGCTTGGGGTGCGCAAAATGGAGCTCTGTGCCGCCGAATGGTCGGAGTTCGACCTTGATAACGAGGTGTGGCATCTCCCTGGCTCGCGGGCAAAGAATGGTGATGACATCGATATCCCGCTGCCGGCGCCAGTGATCGAATGGATTAAAGAGATTCGACTTTTCGCCGGTGATAGTCGCTGGTTAATTCCGGCCAGACGCGCCAGAACAACGGCCCACGTTAGCCGTGCCACGCTGAATATGGTTATGCCGTCCGTACTTAAAGAAATGGCTGACGTTGAGCCGTTCAGTATCCATGACCTGCGGCGCACCATGCGCACCCAGATGGCCGCGATAGGCATTGACCCGGTGATAGCCGAGCGTTGCCTTAACCACAAAATACCGGGCATAGAGGGCATCTATAACCGGCATCAATACTTTGATGAGCGGAAGGCGGCGCTGGCGCAGTGGGCTAATCTGCTGGTGGCGCTGGAGGGCGGAGAAGAATACAACGTAATGCCTATTAGAAAGGTGAAGTGACCGAATCGACCGGATCTAGCCCGACGGGGCGAAAAGCGGAAAGCCTTACCGCCTGTTCCGGCCATTATTTAAGGCAATGCGCAAAAGGTGGCGTAATGAGTGATTCATTAAAAGGGAATATATGGGCTGAAAGAAATCTTCCCGCCCTCGAATATTGCAATATTAGACGTGCAGCAGATTTGTTGAACTGTACAGTTAGCGATATACTCCATTGGGCTGAAATTGAAGCAATTAATCTTTGCTTGAAAATTGATTGGATGCCTTCGGCTATCGATTTCAATATAGGCATGGAACAAGCTGAACCGTGGTTCGAACAGCAAATAAATAGTAAAGTTACTTTAAATCCCAGAGCTGTATTGTCCAAAAAATCATGCTTTTATCTCGGAGTGAATACGGTCAACCCTTTAGAAGCGGACATTAAATATAATTTCAATGGACAAGAGATTGGTTTTAATATCAAAAAAAACGAAAAAGGTCAGATTTGTGGGCATGCAGAGGGGTTCTGGAATTTTTTCGTATTTGGATACAACGAGATGGTCTATCACGAGCTAAATAGTTGTGGAAGTATAACATTTGACTTTCTAGACCTTAGAATTGTCGCTGCTGATCGAACGGATGAACCGGAGATTTACTTAACTCCTTGCAGTTTTGTAGAAGATGACCTTTTTTATTGTGACTCCGAAGATAAAAGTGGTTATGAAAAAATAAAGTTACCTAGTTTGATTACTATCACATTAGAAGATTTATTTATAACAAGGAGCCAATTAGAGTATTTATACAGTCGTAGAGGTGAGGTTTTGGCTAGCTTAGTTACTGGTGACATACAAAGGAATCACAGAGATGGTGATATAAATAAGGCGGAAACAAAACGAAGAGCACCTAAAAAAGACGCTTTAATGACGGCGCTCATGAATAGGATTGGGGTTGATTCAGAAAGACCTCTTAAATCACTTCTTGAATTAGTTGGTATGAATGAGCAAAAACTCAAATCTTACAGTGAGTCACAGTTACACCGGGCTTTAAGTAAGGAGCTAGAAGCAAATATGCCAGATATTGACCCCAAGACATTAGCTCGCTGGTTAAAAGATGAGGGGGCACGGTAAATTTCCAGCAAAGTTGGGATTTTTATTTGAAATCCGGATTTTTGATGTAGAAATCCCGACATCATGCAATCGCTAGGCTCTAATTGCACCGTAACGAAGCAGCAGCAATCATATAGGAGTTACGGGGCATATGACCGCACAGCAAGCAGCACAAGTAGCAATCCCCCAATCTGGTTACATCCGCCGCTTTCTCTTGGCTGAGATACTGGGAATCCATGTTGGCACATTAGATCGCTGGGTTAGGGATAAACGCATTCCTGCGCCCGTGAAGTTGGGCGAAAAAATTACCGCTTTCGATGCGGTTGAGATTAACAGTTGGATAGCAGAACGTCGCGGGAAGGTGGCCTGATGAAAAAAGAAAACCGCCTCGGACAGCAGGCGGCTAACACAGATACTCGCGGATCTGATGTTACGCCACCATCCTACACCGTTCAAGCCTCAAAACGCATTCCGAAGAAACACCGCGCCCGTACCTACATGCTGCGCTGTGGAGCTGGTGGGTGGACAGAAAACGATATCCTGCGCAATTGCCGCCTCTCATCTGGCCGCAACTATGCGAGCGAGCTTGAGCGCGAGCTTGATATCTGTCTGGAACGCCTGGAAGAGAAAAACCCTGATGGTATCGGTGCGCACATGCGTTACCGGTTTGCGTGCCGTGGTGACGTGCTGAAGGTGATTCAGTTCGTTAACCGCATGGCCGCAGTCAACCAACACTACGGGCTTTCTAAGCAAGATATCGCCGACATTCTGAACCTCTACCCGGACAACTTCACCGCCGCATAACGGAGCCGACAAAATGAAAATCGAAAAAAGCAGATTCAATTCTGAGGGCGCCCATCAACCTGTAGCCAGCCAGAAAGAGATATTCCAAGCCGAAGAGAGCGATATTTCAGTTATTAAATTTGAGGGGTATACCGTGCGCATTGTGAATGTTTACGGTGAGCCGTGGTTTGTTGTCTCAGACGTCTGCCAGGCGCTGGAAATCAGCAATCCAACCAGTGCCGTTTCCTCTCTGGATTGTGACGAGGTAATGACCCTAACTTTAACTGAGGGTCTTTCGGGTAAGCGCGGCGGGGCGCGTAGCTGGAATATGGTCGCAGAATCTGGCTTTTATAAACTGATTGCCCGTAGCCGTAAAGCCTCCACGCCCGGTACGTTCGCCCACCGCTTCAGCAATTGGGTATTCCGCGACGTTATCCCGTCCATCCGCAAAACCGGCTCCTACGGAGTGCCGTTCGCATTCCTGAATGACCATACCCGGCGCAAAGAGCTGTACACGAAGAAGGCCAGTAAGCGCGGTAAAGACCTGCAGTCATGCAAAGGCGAGAAGGCCCGCCTTGCTGCTGAAGAAATCGAGCTATGGCGTAAGTATCAGCCAGATCTGCTGGAGGTTCATTAATGGTTAAGACCACCAGCACGCCGCTGCCAAACCACTCCTATCACGACGCTCACGGCCAGATGGTGAGCGTAACCGCTGTAGCGCATAACCGCGTGACGTTCTATCGCGAGGACTATCAGTTCCCATGCGTACAGCCCATTGAGCGCTTCATGAAGGAGTACACGGAGGTGAAGCAATGATTACCGGTGCACGGCGTAAAAGCCTCTCTCTGGCTGGCCTGATGTATGCAAAAGTTAACGCTCTGCAGGCGGTGCGCCACCGTGGAAACCTGTCAAAATCTGTCACTTTGCGGGCCACTGATAGTGGCGTACAAAACGCCTGGCGGAGTTTCGAGACAATTGCGCCCGCGGGTAAGCGTTCGGAAACTGACTATCTGGAAGGTAGCGTGTCCGGCGCCGGCGGTAGATGCGGGGCCCATCACACCGCCAGCTATAAATTGCCGCACCGTGACAAAAAGGGCTTGCGGTCTGAAGGTATCCCGGTCTATGGTTATAGCGCACCAGCAAAATCTGGTGCCGGGATTGGCGTCCTGGTAATTCGAATGGCGACACATGACGCGCCTAGCGTCTTTTTTTGTGCCGTTAGTCTGACTCACCCTTTTTTTGAGCGTTGGGATATAATCCAGCGCCTCGCAAGAGCAATGGTGGCTCAGGCAGGGGCTTCTTCGGAAGCGCCGGTATCCATTCGAGCCGGTTACGCCAACCCTGCTTGGGCTACCACCAGTGAAATTGGCGTTTCCGGTGGTAGCGTTACCCGCTATCGAATGGAGGCTGCCGCATGGCTACTACCCTCACCCAAAATCCGCAATTTATCTGGATTATCGCCGCTGTTCGCCGCGATATACCGACAATTACCGCAAAAATTCACCATATTGCCGCGCCTTCTGAGCGCGAAGCCCGCCGTTCTCTGGTTCGGGATCACGTCTGCTTTTTCGCTGGTCGCATCCGTCTGGAGGTGGCTCATGCGTAACTATTTCCGCATCACCGGCTACGCCGTTAATAAGCGCGGTTTAACGGTTGGTATCGGCTATCAGCTCATATCCAGCGACACCAAAACAGCAACGGCCCACGCAGTGCTTCAGGCGCAGCGTGAAGGTCTCAGCCATGTGCGCATTACCCGCGTTCAGGAGGTATCGGCATGATGAATATTGCTCAAAGAGATCGAATCCTGGCGTCTGTAAACCAGGTTATTGGGCGCAAAGAGAGTGTTGTGCCTAATACCCCAGAAAATAATTCGCACGATCGTTTATTGCGGATAAGCGCTGGTCTCTTGCACCTGTTAAATGAGGTTCTCCCTGGCATGGCCAATACGGCTGAACGCGACGAAATAGCAGTGTGGGTAGATGCGATGTATTCCATCACGATGATGGAAGCGTTAGATGCAAAATCACTGCCCCCCACAACAGTGCCAGACTTGCGCAGTGAAATGCCTGTGCCGACTGGTGGTGATGCCGCAACCACGGTGCGTTATGCGGCAGAACTGCAGGCGTTGTGGGAGCTTCATCTTGATGCTCGCTTGCGGGCTGCCAATCCTAAAGCTGGCGCCAGACTATGGACGCTAATTAACGAACTTAACTACGCGGCTCAGCGTACGGAAAGCAGATACAACCGCCTGCTGGTAAAGCTGGAGGGTATGAAATGAGAGAGTTTCGTGTGTTTTCCACGTGTCTCGATCGTGCCGTTTACCCGGTGCCTGTTACATGGCGCGGGTATGCCAGCAGTTCAGATGTTGCGATCAGAAAAATGGAGAGTGAGGCTAAAAGCAATGGCTGGAGCGTTGCGCTGATTGTTTTTGTACAGCAAAGAAGAGTGGCGCGCGATAAGTCGCTGGTGGAGATAAAGGCATGAGCAATATTTACCCACTCCCGAAAAAGCCGGGGGGTGCCGAATCATTCCGTGCAGAGCCTACGCCTGAAGGGCTGAGAATAACCTGCTCTGGTGGCGATGGTCGTGAAACGGTTCAGCTTATCGCCTATGACGAGGCCGTGAACCGTCTGGACGCGGGAGAGTATGACGATTCCGGCACGGGTTATGACATTCACCTTGCCGTAGCAGAGGGCGGAAACTGCGGATATTTCGACTTTACCGCGCAGCACAACGTCACTATGTGGCGCTGGCTGATTGCTGCGACGTTCGTTTCTGAAATGAAGCGCGACAACGGCACCACCACGGTTACTGAACCGGACGGCTCCGCGTCACAGGTAGCGATTTACTCCAATGGTAAAGCGGGGATTGTGGTTTATCCATTCTCTGAGCGCCTGGCGATGGCAAATAACATCGAGGGGGCAATGATTGAACGCTACGGCTCAGAAGAGGGCGCGGAAAAGGCTATTGTGTTTTATCAGGCCATGCTGGATGTGGAGGCCGGAGAACTAACCTCATTCGGACGTGAAACGCTGGCAGAACTACACGATCACTTCATCAGCGATCTGCAGCAAAAGGGATGGCCTGAAATGCCATTGACGCACTGAGGGGGCCAGATGATTACTAAGAACTTCCGGCTTAATGCGCTGGCGAACCAGTACGCAGCGGCGCTGTATAACCATATCACCGCCACCAGCCACGGCGACTACTTCATGATTGATGCGGGTGGCGAGCTTGTGCGCGTAGAGATTGCTGGTGGCGTGAAAGGCGTCCGCGACCTCATCGACGGCTACGCGCTGGAGGCGCTGAAAGAACATTACCCGCAGTGGGAAAGCGTAGGGATCGAGCTGCTTAGCCGCTGCGTCACCGCTGCCGGTCTGACCGGGCGCGGTCGTGAGATATGGCAAAGCATGGTTAACGATATGGGCGCAACCGTGGCAGGCAATCACGGGGGTGAGAATGCGTAATATCGACCTCATTCGCGAAGTGACTCATGCCGCCGCTGGCCGCTGGCCTTCGGTGCTGGCGGGCCTGCATATCAATGTGCCGGATTCACCGCGCAGGCATGGCCCGTGCCCGTCCTGTGGCGGTTCGGATCGCTTTCGTTTCGATGATGGCGGCCGCGGCAGCTTTATCTGCAACCAGTGCGGCGCCGGTGACGGCCTTGACCTAATTCGAAAGGTGAACAAATGCGATACCTCAGAGGCCGCGCGACTGGCGGCTGATGTGCTGGGTATTGATTACCGGGCAGCAGTACAGGACGACGCCACCGCCAGCCAGAGGCGGGAGCAGCTGGAAGCCGAGCGTACACAACTGGAGCAGGAGCGCCTGCAGCGGGCGGTAGTGGACGCACAGCAGCGCCGGGCTACGTTTTCCCGTCTGTACGATGAGAGGCGGCAGAGCGCCACTCAGGGCGAATCTGAATACCTGACTGATAAGGGGCTGAACGGCTTCACCTTCCCCATTCTTTCCGATGGTTCAATTTTGCTGACCCTGGTAGATGAGGCTGGCGCAGTCGTGGCAGCGCAGACCATTACGCCTGAAGGGGTGAAGCGGCTGGTGGCCGGCTCTGCAAAGCGCGGCGCATATCACGCCGTGAACACGCCAGATGACCCGCAGACCGTGTTAATTGCTGAGGGGTTGGCTACTGCTCTAACGTGTCACTTAATTTGCCCTGATGCTCTGACAGTAGCAGGAATAGACGCGGGCAACCTGCTGCCCGTCGCGGAAGTGATGCGCCGAAAGTACCCGCTGGCGCAGATCGTCATTGCCGCCGATAACGACAGATTAGACGACAAGCCCAACACCGGCACAGAGCGTGCCGAGAAAGCGGCCTTATCCGTGGATGGTTATGTGTCCGTGCCGCCGACAGACTATAAGGCCGACTGGAACGACTACCACCAGCAGCACGGGCTGGCAGCCGCTACAGCAGCCTTTAACCATTCGATGTATCAACCGCAGGGGGGCAGCGTGAAACCGCAGTTACAGGCCATTGAGGGCGGAAAGTCCGGCCAGCCAGAGAAAGACCCGCTTAAGCCGCATGTTGAGAGCCGCGCAGACGGCGTTTTCTGGGTAACACCGAAAGTGGACAAGGACAGCGGGGAGGTTATCAACCAGGAAGCGTGGCTGTGTTCGCCGCTGGAAGTGGTGGGCACCGGCCGGGATGATAAAGACCAGTACCTGATTATCCGCTGGCAGGCATTCGGTGTCAGCGCGCTGACGACTGCCGCAATCCCCCTGGCTGATATTGGCGAGCGTGAAGGCTGGCGCACCCTGAAGGCGGGCGGGATTAACGTCACCACCAAAAGCAGCCTGCGCGCGATCCTGGCCGACTGGCTACAGCGCAGCGGCGCGCGGGAGCTGTGGCGCGTTGCCCACGCGACGGGCTGGCAGTGCGGGGCATACATCATGCCGGACGGCGAGGTTATCGGAACGCCGGAACATCCGGTGCTGTTCAACGGCCGCAGCTCGGCGGCGGCCGGCTACACCGTCAAAGGCACCGCTGAGGACTGGCGTGGCAGCGTGGCGCGCCTGGTAGCCGGTAACTACTCCATGATGACTGCGACCGCCGCAGCGCTGGCGGCGCCACTGATTGGCCTGGCGGGCGCCGATGGCTTCGGGATTCACTTCTATGAGCAGTCGAGCGCGGGTAAGACCACCACGGCGAACGTGGCCAGCAGCCTGTATGGCAACCCGGATTTACTGCGCCTGACGTGGTACGGCACGGCGCTGGGGCTGGCGAACGAAGCCGCCGCACACAATGACGGCCTGATGCCGCTGGATGAGGTCGGCCAGGGATCTGACCCGGTAAGCGTGTCGCAGTCTGCCTATGCGCTTTTTAACGGGGTTGGGAAGCTGCAGGGTGCGAAGGAGGGCGGCAACCGGGACTTAAAGCGCTGGCGCACCGTGGCAATCAGCACCGGCGAGATGGATTTGGAAACCTTCATCGCGGGCGCCGGACGCAGGACCAAAGCCGGGCAGCTGGTGCGGCTGCTGAATATCCCGCTGAGTAAGGCGGTTCACTTCCACGAGCACCAGAACGGCAAGCAGCACGCGGATGCGCTGAAGGAGGCATACCAGCACCACCACGGCGCCGCTGGGCGGCAGTGGATTAAGTGGCTGGCCGACCACCAGCAGCAGGCTACAGAAGCTGTCCGGGGGTGTGAGGTCCGCTGGCGCAGCCTGATACCTGCAGACTACGGCGAGCAGGTACATCGCGTAGCCGCCAGGTTCGCTATTCTGGAGGCGGCGTTGCTGCTGAGCGCCGGCATCACCGGCTGGGATGCACAGACCTGCCGGGACGCGGTACAGCACAGCTATAACGCCTGGCTGCGGGAGTTCGGCACCGGCAACAAAGAGCATCAGCAGATCATTGAGCAAACGGAGGCGTTTCTTAACGCCTACGGCCTGAGCCGGTTTGCGCCGTTTCCTTACAGCCCGGCCGACCTGCCAATAAAAGAACTAGCCGGCTACCGGCGGCGCCAGGGGGAACACGATGAGAGCCCGATATCGTTCTATACGTTCCCGGCAACGTTCGAGAAGGAAATCGCCGCGGGCTTTAATCACAAGCAGTTTGCCGAAGTACTGAAAAGAGCGGGAATGCTGACGCCGCCGAGCAGCGGACGCGGATATCAGCGCAAGTCTCCACGTATCCAGGGGAGGCAGATCAACGTTTACGTCCTCAACTACCTGCCGGAGGACTACAACCAGCCAGAGGAATAGTATTTCTCACATACGAGTAAAAGGTGTTGGTTCAGTCAGTTCAGTTGGTTCAGTAATTAAAGGTTACTGTTTTATAAGCATTTTAATTATGAATCTGAACCAACACTGAACCAACAAATGCCTGTTTTGAACCAACGCCAGCGCGTAGAATTTTTTCCCTGGCAGGCGGTGAACCAACAGAATGCCCCGCTGAACCAACGCAAAATTGCTGAAGTTGGTTCAGGAAAACCCAGTAACGGCGCGGGCTGGCGGGCAGTGAACCAACTGAACCAACTGAACCAACACTATTTCTGTTTATTATCAGAAAAAAAACAGAGACTGACCGAGAGAGAGGTGAGCATGACAGCACAAATTTCAGCATACGGGCGGCTGGTGGCCGACCCTGAGACCCGGACAACGGGAAAAGGTACGAGCATGGCTATGGCCCGGCTGGCGGTATCGCTGCCGTGCAATGCCGCAGCGGACGGGCAGGCTACCTTCTGGCTGGGCGTCATTGCCTTTGGGAAGCAGGCCGATGCGCTGGCCAAACACCAGAAAGGCGATCTCGTCAGCGTGGTGGGCAATATGCAGATCAATCAGTGGACGGGCCAGGATGGCGGCACCCAGCAGGGTTACCAGGTACTGGCCGACAGTGTGATCAGCGCCAGAACAGCCCGCCCCGGAGGCAGACAGGGGCAGCAGGGGCAAGCAACAGACGCGCTACGGCGTGCGCAGCAGCAACCGGCCCCGCCGGGCTATGAGGACTACGACCAGACGCCGCCATTTGATGACAGCATACCGCTCTGAGGGGGATCGTAACATCGTAAACGACAGCAAGGCAGAAGCACTTGAAGTTAAGGGGCTGTATCGCCGGGCCGCCACCCGCTTGATTGATGTTATGTGGTGCTGTACGGAAGATGACGATCGGGATTGGGTGCGGCAGCGCCGGGATGATTGTCTTCAGAAGGTGAGGCGCCCACCGGCCAAACCTGACGACTACGGTGGACTGCAGGCGTCGGCGACTCGGACGCAGGACAGGATGGGGATCGGCAGGCCGAACGGGGAGGTGTTCAGGATGAAGGGAAGAAAGTTTGGCATCCTGGCGGGTAATTCGCATTCGAGCCTGTATTTCAGTGATAGGATGCTTTTCTACTCTGGGATGAAGGGATAAAACGATGAAATATTTGACAGGGCTACTGTTCTTATCGGTGATGGTTATTGCTGGATGTGGCGACACTCCAGATTCTCAGCTAATCAATGATGCTCATGAGTCCGTAAAAAAAGAGTTGGCAAAAAAGTACAAGCCTGGAGAGTGCCAAAAATGGCAGTTTATGGAAAGTTCAGGCGTCATCAAGGCTGGAGCCTCAAAGTTGGTATGTGATAGCGAGTTTAACATCGACAAGGGATTGCGTTTTAGTGAGGAAAAAGTGTATAGGCATGACGGATTTAATGCGGTATGCGGGAAAGTATCTGGCTATACAGATGTAGGAAAAATTAGCGGAGAATATATTTTCACCGACAAACAGGCTGATAATGTAATTATAAAAGCGTCAAAGTCGGAGCTTGCTATGGTCAACAATGAGACTAGCCGTAAACTACAGAAGTTATATGATGATCTTTTCAACCTCGAAATGAAAAATTGTAAGTGAAGTAACAACGAAATTTTATAACTAAAAATCAAAAGAACCCTGCTAAGACGGGGTTTTTTATCGCCTGAAAACAAGAGAAATCGATCGTGACCATAAAATAATCATTTCAATTTGAGCAATGAATTGTGTGAGTGTTGACAAAATTGCAAGTATAATCACTGTATAAATATCAGGAGGTACGCAATGGCAACACCATCCGTAAAACCCGTTCTTCTCAGCATGGAACAGATCGAGAAACTCCGTACGCTGCAGGAAAATGAACGGAAGAAATCACCGCTGGGCATTGCTCCCACCATCCACGTTATCGCGCGTCAGTTGATGGAACGCGCTTTAAGCACAGAAATGGAGGCGTAATGGAACAACTACAACGACTGGCAGAGGCTATCGCTGAAACCTACATTCGCGATCTGCGCCGGGAAACGGGAGATAATGTTATTACCGTTGATGGCGTCAGCGGCAATGTTGAAACGCACCTTTTAGCCGCGGGGCTGGTGGATAACTCAGTTTCAGCAGCCAAAAACCAATACGGGGCGACATTTGAACGTGAAGCATATCAAATGTTACTGCGGTTAATTTCTCTCGATGGCCCGGAGTATCGGCTGACTGAGCATGGTGCTTACGTCATCACCTTCATGACGACTAAGGCTTTAAAAAAACAGTCTTCCACGACAGTACACTGAGGTGCGTATGAGTAATAATTTTGGTAATTATTACATTGAAATTGACGCTGATGTCTTACCGTTCCTCAAGGGGATGGACAAGGTACAGAGCACTCTTGATGCTCTTTCGGCTGATTCGAAAAATGGCAGTAAAGCCTTTGATAATTTGAGCTCGTCCGCATCTAGTGCCGGAACCTCATTTAGTGAACTTGCTGGCTACGCCCGCTCAATGGATAGCTCGCTCAAAACCTTAAACTCAAATGTGAATGCCATCACGCGGGCTATGCAGGAAGCTGGTTCAAGTGCCGGCGGCGCTGGTGCTGAGTTTACTAGGGCAGAGGCTATCCTTGAGAACCTGGGGAACCAATTGGCAATTCTCGACGAAGCCCAAGAAAACGGCGCACGTAGCGCAGCAATCCTCGCTGCACAGATCCGGGCGGGCTCGAAGGCCACCGATGAAGAGAAGCAGAAAATCGGCGAGCTTACCGGGCGACTCTATGACATGAAAACGGGAGTTGATACCGGAGCCAAAAGCCACGGCAACTGGAAAAACACCATGCAGCAGGCCGGGTATCAGGTTCAGGATTTTGTTGTGCAGGTTCAGGGTGGGCAGTCTGCGCTGGTGGCCTTTGCGCAGCAGGGCTCTCAGTTGGCCGGTGCTTTTGGCCCCGGCGGTGCTGTACTCGGTGCCGTTATTGCTATTGGTTCCGCGGTGGCCGGTACGCTTGTAGCGTCTCTGGGTAAGGGTAAGGATGCGATGGAAGCGCTTCAGGACGCCACGAAAACGCTCGACGATGTAATGACGGTATCGAGTAATGGCGTGGCGGCGCTATCAGATAAATATGCTGAAATGGCCCGTATTAACCTTTCTGTCGCAACAGCCATGAAAAAGCAGGCTGAGTTAGAGGTAAGCAATGCGCTGGCAAAGCTACCATCACAGATTAAAGATGTGACAACTGAGTTTATTACGTTGACTGACAGGATTACCTCCGGATTTTCTGGCGCATCTCCTAGCATTAAATTGTTCAACGCAAACCTGAAGTACCTCGGGGTTACAACAGACGATTATGGACAAGCAGTCCAGCAGGCCATGTCTAAAGGCCCGGATTTTCAGACAATAACTCTTTCAATGGCAGGTACAGTTGATGCGATAGCTGAGCGTTTTGGATGGACGAGCGATCAAGCTTTTCTATTCACTAAAAAACTCTCTGAGGTTAGCAATAAGGCAGCGCCGGCCACTGATGATCTAATAGCACTAAATAATATCATTTTAAGCAACGGAAGCAGTACGCAAAAAGGGAGTGAGCAAACAGCCATATACTCCCGAAAGATGTTAGATATGGCTAGCAGTGCGGTAACAGCAGAGGCAAAGCTGGCGCAACTACGAGCCATTACAATCAGCCTCAGCGACAGCCAGGCTAAGGCCTTGCAGCAGGCCCGCCAGGAGCTTTTCATCACTAAACAGACTGGAGAGGCCAAACAGCAGGCGCAGGCATGGCGTGACGCTGAACGGCAGGGGCTTAAAGCCGGTACGCAAGCTTTCAGAGAATACTATCAGGTTAAGCTCCAGACATATAAGCAGCAGGAAGCCAACGCCGAAGCCGCTAAAAACGAGCGAAACGCACAGAGCGAAGCTAATTCGGCAGCAAAACAAGCAGGTACTCAGGCAGAACGGAATGCCCGTATCCTTGAGGATTATCAGCAGAAGGCGGCTTTGTCTGCTGACTCCACCAGCGACCTCTCCCGCGAGCAGGCGATACTGGCGGCGAAGCAAAAACTAATTAACCCAACGCCCCAGCAGGTCGCTCAGGTTGAAAGAGACGCAGCAGCGGCATGGGATAAGGCCGCTGCCCTGAAAGCACAGAATGCGGTTCCTGAGCGCAAGGAGAACGCCGACTATGCCGCCCAGCGTAAGGCACTCGACAGTCTGAAAGACCAGAAGAACGCCAATGGTGAGCTGATAATCTCACAGGAGCAGTACAACCGCGCCTCAGAGCAGTTGGAGGAGCAGCACCAGGTAAACCTCGCCAAAATCCGCGCACAGCAGGTCGTGAGCCCGACGCAGGAGGCGCAGGGACAGATAGACCCAGTTCAACAACTGGCTAATCAGCACGCCCAACAAATCGCGTTAATACAGCAATTCGAGACACAGAAGGGCCAGCTAACCCAGCGCGGCATCGAGCTGATGAACGCGGCGAATAAACAGTATGAGCAGCAGCGAATCGCCGCGCAGTGGGAGATCTACCGCAATCAAAGCCTGAGTAATGAAGCGCTGGCGGCATCGTTTGATGCGCTGGCCGGGAATGCTTCTAACGCCCTTACCGGTGTGATAACGGGGAGTATGAGCGCTCAGGAGGCGATGCGATCTTTATCCAGCACTGTGCTGAATAGCCTGATTAACTCCTTCGTCCAGATGGGCGTTGAGTGGGCTAAAAACGCCATTATGGGGGCTACCACTCAGCAGGCTGCCATTATCGCCACTTCTGCGGTTCAAAATGCTGCCGTGGCTACTCAGGTTGGCGTTTCTACTGCCGCAGCCGCTACAACAACTGCTGCATGGACGCCTGCAGCGCTAATGGCATCGATAGCATCTATGGGTACTGCGGCTAAGATTGGCTTGGGTGCTTTACTCGGTGTTATGGCTATGGGTATTGCTGGCGGCCGTAAGAATGGCGGCCCGGTATCATCCGGCAATATTTACCCTGTAGGCGAAGGAAACCTTCCGGAACTCATGCAGACCAGCAAAGGCCTTTTCATGATACCGGGTGATGGCGGGAAGGTATTCAGCAACAAGGATGTGACAAGCGGCTCTCCGAGCATCAAGAGAGCGTCAACCGGTAAAGAATATCTCCCGGCATCCTCAGCATCATCCAGCCAGGCGGAAAGCCGCACTGAACGACCGATACAGGTCAACATAACCCTTATCGACCAGACCACCGGCAACCAGCACAACATTACTGGCACTGACGCTTTCCAGCAAGGTGACGTGGTAACAGTTACTGGATTTCTCAATGACGTGGATACCGGCGGCCCAATGTCCACAGCGATCGCAGATGCGCACGGGCTTAGACGGCAGGCAAGGGGTGCCTTTTAATGCGCCCTAAGGGGGGAGGTAAACCCTCTCCCCCATGCTTTACAGGACTGCCAGTTTAAGAGCATTTTCTCCCGTCGGAAATAAGAACTTTTTTTCGCGTGAACGCAGCCAGTAAACAACCTACCCCATGAGAGGGTGACAAAAGTTGACATCGAAAGGCGATCCCGTGACTAACGACGAAAAGCGAAAACTATACCGTGCGTGGGCTGATGATATCGGCGGCGGAACACCTTTCCCTGACGCCTGCAGGGATATGACGTGCGGAGCGACGACGAGGAAAGGGACACCGTGCAAAATGACGGCGCTCTACGCTTCTGGGCGCTGCAAGTTACACGGTGGCATGAGCACCGGCGCAAAGACGCCAGAGGGTAAGGCCCGGCAATTAGAGGGATTCCGCCGCTGGCTGGAGAGAAAGCGGCAGGCCACCAGCCAGGGTGACAATACGCAGTAAAGTTCGCGCTGATGGTACGCAGTACGCAGAAAGGTACGCAGCAAAAAGAAGGTTTTTTCAGTGCGTACTTGTTTAAGTGTGTTCTGCGCGTGGCGATGTAAGTCAATGATTAGGCTTAATTATAGCGAAGAGCGATAATCGGGGTAGCGAATATGGGCATTACAGGCAGGGGCATGAACAATATTCGGCGCAACATCAATGCGCTGGTGAGGGACATCACCGGGCGGCGCTTACCGCGTGCAATGACAGCCGCCTTGCATGAAGGTGGGCTCGTAGCAGCAATCTATACGCCAGTTGATACCAGCACCCTGATTAACTCGCAGTTTAAAGAGGTTATCACCAACGGAACGCGCATCACTGGCCGCATCGGATATTCAGCGAATTACGCAATCTATGTCGCAGATCCGAATATCCCGCAGAAGTTCACCCTCCCCAGGGCCAGGAAGGAGTTTTTGCAGCATGGTGTTGCTGATGCAAAAACGCAGATGGAGGCAGCTTTCCTGCGAGAATTATCAAAACGCTGATTGCGGAGAAAACGAAACCGCTTACCCCATGAGTGGTTAACAATTATTAAGGTTACAGCAGCGATTATTAGGCCGTATCCTCAGTAACCAATTGTGCAGAACTCATATGATTTCGTATTCATTTGCGGATTTTTTAGCGGAGATCTGAGCCAATGAGAGAGCAGACGCGGGTTTACACCTCTGCGCTACCACGAATTAACCTCCAATTTCTGGCAGATATGCAAAGAAAGCTGGTGGATTCGAGCCCGAAAACACAGATCTTTTGTGATACCGAGAGCGGAAGGGTGTACTTCTCTCTGGTTTCTGGCGGCTACAGCGCGACAATCAACGGGGTAACGCGGGTTATTGGCATCACGATTACCCGGGCAGGGTTTGGTTACCGGCGATGGTACATTTGCCCGCATTGTGGTGGCCGGGTTGCGAAATTATTCATTGGCCGGAAGGACGTAGGGTGTCGTAAATGCTGGAGCCTTCACTATGCCAGCCAGAGTGAAGATGAGGTCGCTCGCTTACGGCGGAGTGTGTGGAAGCAGAGGCATGACCTATGGGGGGATGATTACCCGCCCGCGGGCAGCCTGCTAAATAGCCCGCTCAAGTTTCCGAAGCCTGCCGGCATGAGATGGGATACCTTCGAGAAAAAGCGCTCTCGACTGCTAAAGACTGAATCAGCTTACTGGCGGTTGAAAGAACCGAGGGACGCTAAAGGGTTTGCCCGGGTGATGCGCAAAGCGGAGGCTTCAATTCGGTCATTTGAACGAGCATCGAAAAAGGCTACCCCATGAGCACAGCATGATTAGGGCAAGGTTAATTCCGGCTCTGAGCAGGAATTAGCTAAAATCAGCCGGTTATAAGCTATGAACAGGAGCAGCTTCCATGTTAGACCGTCACAAGCTTGAATTAACGTTGCTCGAGATAGCCCGGTAGAACGATGAAGGAGTGGACAGCCACACTCTTAGAACCATTCGCAACGGCGTGGCGCAGGTGCTGCAGGCTAAAGAGCGCCACCGCCGCAGGATGAGCGCACCAGCCTACCAGTGGAAGAAGCCTAAGAGCTTAAGAAGATAGCTTTAAAAGTGCCATTATTGACAGCATAATTGTTATACTATAAACAATAGTACTGATCGCACACACAGTTGTGGTTGTTTTCTATCACTGCTTCTCACTGGAAGGTGGGCACTTTTCAATTTCATCGGATAGCCAGAGAAAACCTATGTCACTACTTGATTTCGCATCACACAACTCATTTGAGCGTGCTGTGTCTCCCTTTAGGGAAATGGCCGCCTACGAGGCCTTGTGGACGGAACAAGGCGCAACCTTCAAAACTATTGCTGATAAGTTTCGTCATGCTCATGGCAGTGTATTGCCGTCTGAGTTAGTTCCTGATAGCACGATCGAAAGCTTCAAATCGAAGCTGAAAAGCATCCTCGACAAGTACAATGTCGAGGATTTCGGCGTTCGTGTGCATGGGGCTGGTGAATACCCAGAAAAGTTGCGTGATGCGAGACACCCTATTGAGGTTCTCTACTATCAGGGTTGGTGGGATTTAGTTAATACCCCCTCTGTAGCGGTTGTAGGCTCACGAAAGGTATCTGAGGAAGGTGCCAGGAGAACTAAAAAGCTGGTTAAGTGCCTCGTTAAAGATGGTTTCACGATTGTCTCTGGCTTAGCTGAAGGGGTTGACACCTGTGCCCATGAAACAGCTTTAGAAATGGGCGGTAACACTATTGCTGTTATCGGTACGCCATTGTCGCATAATTATCCAAAGCAAAATGTCAAATTACAGAAAAAGATAAGAGAGAACTTTTTGCTTATCAGCCAAGTGCCATTCCAGCGCTATCTGGATCAGGATTATCGTAGCAACCGGATATTTTTCCCTGAACGTAACATTACGATGTCTGCTCTGACCAAAGCAACCATTATTGTGGAAGCGTCTGACACATCGGGCACTCTGACTCAGGCTCGAGCAGCTTTAGCGCAGGGCAGAAAGCTATTTATTCTGGAGTCATGTTTCCAGAATCCTTCTATCTCATGGCCTGCGAAGTATGAAGCGCTGGGGGCCATCAGAGTTAGTGACTATGACGATATTCGGAAGCAACTGAAATGACATTCCGTTTAACTAAAATTGATGAGTTAACCATAGGTCAGCATTATCACCTAGATGCAAGTGACACCTGCTTTTTTTTTGGTGAGTATACGGCTCGAAAAGGATTTGGCTTCAGTGAAACAAATCAATTGATACATAATCTTAAAAAATCAGTTGAGAAACGCGGGTCCTATGAATATCGCTATAAAGGGAAAGCTATCAATAAGATTGCACAGATGCTTGTAGGGATAACAAATTTGAAGGATTTGACCTTTGTTCCTATCCCACCTTCAAAATGCCACGAAGACCCTCTCTACGATGGCCGAATGATTGAAGTACTGGAGAGTGCTAAAAGAATTAATGCAGATATTGATTACCGAGAATTGGTCAGGCAACGAGAGTCACGAGCAGCATCTCATAATTCAGAAGTACGTCAAACTCCTGAAGAGATAGCCAGTAACTATATATTTGAGCGCAGTCAGGCACAAAGCCTCAGAAAAATGATAGTGATATTCGATGATGTTCTAACCGCTGGTAGTCATTACAAGGCTATGAAGGCTGTCATTCGAACTCATTTACCAGAATCTGTTATTGTAGGCCTCTTTGTTGCCAGAACAGCCAGGGAGGCGGAGATTGATTGGTTTGAAGATTTAGATGAAAGTGATGAATTTTAATTTATATGGTAATGGCTAAAGTTATCTTGTCTTTTACGTTGTCCTGTCGTTTCCAGGCGCTGTAGATGTCCTTATCCCACGCCTTACCTGCTTTAGTCTGATAACCGGCCTCATTGAGTCGCTCAGCGATAATGCGGCCATTGTCGAACCCTTCTCGGATAGTGTCCGCAACAATTCCTATCACCGCCGTTTCATTGTACGGGGTCGGCGGTATTCCCTGCTTGCCACCGGCCAGCGCGGCGGCAGCCACTTCCATTCTCTCCACCAGCTCAAGCAAGCGCAGCTGTGGGTTGCTCTCCGGCTGGTTCAGTTTGCTGCGCAGGGCATCGAGCAGCCACGCTGTTTTGTCACCGCCTGCCGCCGCTACAGCCTGATTAAATGCGTCCTGCAATTCTGCCGGAACGCTACCAGATTTGATTTGCTCATGAGGGTCCACCATATCAGTGTTATCTATCCATACAGTATACCACTGTATAACGCTGTTATACGGAGGTGGAGAGGCTGGTTATACCTCGCGCTGACTGCCTGCTACAAGCATTACCTACCTTTTCTAACAGGGCGTTGCATGCCGTTGCGAAAGATCAATGTTGACTAGTTTTTCAACGTATACCTTGGATGTTCATCTACTGCTCGGAGAGAGCCAAATGAGCATCAAAATAGTCACAGTTTCCATACTTGCTGCCGCTTTCGTCTTTGTATCAGATATGGCCATCGCCAAATCGAGCCAGTTAACTGACGACCAGGTTAAGCAAAGAATTATCGACGACTCTATAGCATCCTACGCAGGTACCTGCGCTTGCCCATTCAATACGGCACGGAACGGAAGCTCATGCGGCCGCCGCAGCGCCTGGAGCAAAGCGGGAGGGTATTCGCCTGTCTGCTACAAGAAGGAGGTCACGAAGGATATGGTAAAAGAGTGGCGCCAGCAGAATCAGTAACGGTAATGGCCTGCTGAACGTGTGACTTTGCTGTTTGAAACATCGAGAATGTTGGTTCAACTCGCCACATGTTGGTTCAAATCAGGGCCTTGTCGGTTCACTTATTTTAAGATAATCCATATAAAACAACGTCTTTTGTAAATTGAACCAACTGAACTGACTGAACCAACATAGTTTCGTATATATACGGAGGAATTTTTCGTGCAGAATTCTTAATGAGATTTCTGGCCGTACAGCAATCAGCGAGAGCAGCGGCCAGGTTTGAGCGGTGAGGGCATGCCCACGTTTTTAATTTCGGCTATGAAGGGTTTGAGAGGAAGAAGTGAGCACCTTCAGAAATGATGTACACAAGGGTGTACACAAAATAGAAATAAAATTACATATACCTATATAAAACAATGTAGTTATGGTGCTTATTTTCTTTCACATCAAGAAAAGCAAATAATCATTAAACCCGCTTCGGCGGGTTTTTTGTGGCCGCCATGCCGGTAAATGTCAAAACCTTCCGCCATAATCCCGCGATACTTCGCCGGGAACAGAGCGGCTCAAAGGTGGACTTACTATGCAGATTGGTTTTATCGGCCTCGGCGCGGTGGTGGAAACCGCCTATTTACCGGCGCTGCGTCGCCTGGGGGACGTCATCGACCGCTGCCAGGGCTATGACCTGGACTGCAGCAGAGCGCTGCCGGGGATCCAGCGCTGTAGTTCGCTGTCGGCGCTGCTGGCCGAACCCCTGGATACGCTCTTCATTACCACCTCATCACTTCAGCATCTGCCCGTACTGGAGAGGGCGTTAGCCAGCGGCATTTCCCGCATCGTGGTGGAAAAGCCGATCGTGGCCAACCTTGAGCAGGCCGCCCGGCTGCGGGCGCTGCTGGCGCCGCCTGAGCAGGCCGCGCGGGTGCTGGCTCTTGACCACTGGATGGCGCGAGGCGTTGCGCTGAACGCTCCTGGCCCGCTGTGGCGGGCGGAAGGGGAGGCCAGCGGCTTGCCTCCGCCGCACCTGTCAGCGCAGGATATCGTCTGGCTCGAAGGCTCTTTGCAGGAGCCAAGCGGATTTAACAGCGCTGGTGAGCCGGTCGCACTCAATTTTGCCACCGGGGAGCTGGATACCCGGCAGCTGCGTCACCCTGATGGGGTGATCCTCGATATCGGCACCCATGTCCTGGCGATGCTCCGCGAAACCCTGCACGCCAGCGGAAGCGATACGGCGCTGAGCCTTTCCCTTCGGGTGGCGAAAGACCGCCTCGGCCATGACATTGCTCCAGGGGATACCAGCACTGCCGAGGGGGTGGCGCATCTGCAGGGAACCCTGGGCACTATCCCGCTCAATATCTGGCTCAACAAATACGCGGGTCCCGCGGGCGGGCAAAAGGGAATGCGAATAGGACTGCGGGACGGGCGAATAATCACCCTCGATCGCGCCCCTGAGGGCGAAGTGGTGACGCTAAAGGACGGCGAGCGGGTGCAGCGCTGGACCCGGCCCGGGGCGATCTATACGCACTGTCTTGATGAGCAGATCCTCGGCGCTGATAATCTGTTTATCCGGGCGCCGGACAGCGTGGCCGGGCTAACGCAGCGTAGGCTTGAGGAAGTGGAATGGCTGCTCAGGTTGCAGCAGCAATTACGCGGCCCGCATTAAACCCGGAACATGATAAAATAGGTGCAGATAAACGTTGAAAGGAATGGTTATGGAACTTGATTGCCCTCTGTGCCACGCGCCGTTAGATGTCAAAGGCAGTAGCGCGCATTGCGCCCAGTGCGAAAGGGTATTTACCCTTGAGGCCCGCTGCCCGGAATGCCACCAGCCGCTGGAGGTGCTGAAGGCGTGCGGCGCGGTGGATTACTTTTGCCAGCATGGGCATGGCCTTATCTCGAAAAAACGGGTGGAATTTATTCCGCTGGTTTAGTGGGCGAAGGCTTTCTGGCCCGCGTTTTTTTCACCGTCGCGATCTGCTTCACTTCGCTTTCGACCCAGCCGTCTTTCAGGCGGGTGGTGAGCAGATCGCCGGTTTTGACCTGTTTTGTCTGCTTCAGCACCGTACCGTCGCTCACCGAGGTGACGCTGTAGCCCCGCGCCAGGGTGGCTAAGGGGCTCACCGCCTCCAGATGGGTCACCGCGTTGCCAAACCGTTCACGCCGCTCGCTGAGGCGGCCACGCATAATTTCCGCCAGCCGGTATTCCAGCTGCTGGATCCGCGACTGCGCGCGGTGGATCCGCGGCTGCGGGTTGTAGTGATTCAGACGCTGAACGGTGCGCTTTTGCCGCTGTTCTGCGCGCTTAAGCTGTGACTCCACGGCGATACGCATCCGCTGGCGCAGGCGTTCCAGGGCGGTCTGCTGGCGGGCCAAGCGCAGCTGTGGATGCTGTTGCTGCAGGCGATGGAACAGATGGGTAAAACGGCGCTGGCGACTGGCGAGGAAATAGTCCATCGCCATTTCCAGCCGCTGCTGTCCGGACTGCAGCTGGCGCAGCAGCTCCTGCTGGTTGCGGCTGACGATTTCCGCGGCGGCTGAGGGAGTCGGTGCCCGCAGGTCGGCAACAAAATCAGCGATCGTGACGTCGGTTTCATGGCCGACGGCGCTGACGATAGGGATCTGGCTGGCGAAAATAGCCCGCGCCACCCGCTCATCGTTAAAACTCCACAGATCCTCCAGCGAACCGCCGCCGCGTCCGACAATCAGTACGTCACACTCCTGGCGCGCGTTGGCCAGCGCGATGGCGCGCACAATCTGCCCGGGGGCGTCGTCACCCTGGACCGCGGTTGGGTAGATGATCACCGGCAGCCCGGGATCGCGGCGCCTGAGGACATGGAGAATATCGTGCAGCGCGGCACCGGTTTTCGAGGTGATGACGCCGACGCAGTGGGCGGGAGAGGGGAGCGCCTGCTTATGTTTTTGCTCGAACAGTCCTTCCGCCGTTAACTGCGCTTTCAGCTGCTCATACTTCTGCTGCAGCAACCCTTCGCCGGCGGGCTGCATGCTTTCGACGATAATCTGGTAGTCGCCGCGCGGCTCATACAGCGTGATGTTGGCGCGAACCAGCACCTGCTGCCCGTGCTGCGGGCGGAACGTGACCCGGCGGTTGCTGTTGCGGAACATCGCGCAGCGCACCTGGGCGTTATCGTCTTTTAAGGTGAAGTACCAGTGGCCGGAGGAGGGCTGGCTGAAGTTAGAGATCTCGCCGCTGATCCAAACCTGGCCCATTTCGCGCTCAAGCAGCAGACGCACCGTCTGATTGAGGCGGCTTACGGTAAAAATTGCGGGGGATTGAGAGGGTAACATGTGAGCAAGATCAAACTTTAAATCAGCAGGTTATTCAGTCGATAGTAACGCGCTCAGAGGGGATGGCAAGTATTATTTGCAAAAAAGGGTAGATGCAATCGGTTACGCTCTGTATAATGCCACGGCAATATTTATCCACCCTGGTCGAGATATTGCCCATGCTACGTATCGCTAAAGAAGCCCTGACGTTTGACGACGTCCTCCTCGTTCCCGCTCATTCTACCGTTCTGCCGAATACTGCCGATCTCAGCACTCAGCTGACGAAAACCATTCGTCTGAATATTCCTATGCTCTCCGCAGCCATGGATACCGTAACGGAAGCGCGTCTGGCTATTGCCCTGGCACAGGAAGGCGGCATCGGCTTTATTCACAAAAACATGTCCATCGAGCGCCAGGCGGAAGAAGTTCGTCGCGTGAAGAAACATGAGTCCGGCGTGGTCACCGACCCGCAGACTGTTCTGCCGACGACCACTCTGCGTGAAGTGAAAGAGCTGACCGAGCGCAACGGTTTCGCCGGCTACCCGGTGGTTACCGAAGAAAACGAGCTGGTCGGCATCATCACCGGCCGCGACGTGCGTTTCGTCACCGATCTGAACCAGCCGGTCAGCGTCTACATGACGCCGAAAGAGCGTCTGGTCACCGTTCGTGAAGGCGAAAGCCGTGAAGTGGTCTTCGCTAAGATGCACGAAAAACGCGTCGAGAAAGCGCTGGTCGTGGATGAGAGCTTCCACCTGCGCGGCATGATCACCGTCAAAGACTTCCAGAAAGCAGAACGTAAACCGAACGCCTGTAAAGATGAGCAGGGCCGTCTGCGCGTAGGCGCGGCGGTCGGCGCTGGTGCCGGCAACGAAGAGCGCGTAGACGCGTTGGTAGCGGCAGGCGTTGACGTTCTGCTGATCGACTCCTCGCACGGTCACTCAGAAGGCGTTCTGCAGCGTATCCGTGAAACGCGCGCGAAATATCCTGACCTGCAGATCATCGGCGGCAACGTCGCCACTGGCGCAGGCGCACGCGCGCTGGCGGAAGCCGGCTGCAGCGCGGTGAAAGTGGGCATCGGCCCGGGCTCCATCTGTACTACCCGTATCGTCACCGGCGTGGGTGTGCCGCAGATCACCGCTGTTTCCGACGCGGTGGAAGCGCTGGAAGGGACCGGTATTCCGGTTATCGCTGACGGCGGTATCCGTTTCTCCGGCGATATCGCCAAAGCGATCGCCGCCGGTGCGGCGGCGGTGATGGTTGGCTCCATGCTGGCGGGTACCGAAGAGTCCCCGGGTGAAATCGAACTCTATCAGGGCCGTTCTTACAAATCTTACCGCGGCATGGGCTCTCTTGGCGCGATGTCTAAAGGCTCCTCTGACCGCTACTTCCAGAGCGATAACGCCGCTGACAAACTGGTGCCGGAAGGTATCGAAGGTCGCGTGGCCTATAAAGGCCGCCTGAAAGAGATCATTCACCAGCAGATGGGCGGTCTGCGTTCCTGTATGGGTCTGACCGGCTGTGGTACCATTGACCTGCTGCGTACCAAAGCTGAATTCGTACGCATCAGCGGTGCGGGCATTCAGGAAAGCCACGTTCACGACGTGACCATCACCAAAGAGTCCCCGAACTACCGTCTGGGCTCCTGATTTCTTCGCCCGACCTTGCGTCGGGCGATTTATTTACTCTGTTTCACTTGCCTCGGAATTAGCGTCAATGACGGAAAACATTCATAAACATCGCATCCTCATCCTCGACTTCGGGTCTCAGTATACTCAGCTGGTGGCGCGTCGCGTGCGTGAGCTGGGCGTCTACTGTGAGCTGTGGGCATGGGATGTCACGGAAGCACAGATCCGCGAATTTAATCCAAGCGGCATCATTCTTTCCGGCGGCCCGGAAAGCACCACCGAAGAGAACAGCCCGCGCGCGCCGCAGTATGTGTTCGAAGCCGGCGTGCCGGTATTTGGCGTCTGCTACGGCATGCAGACCATGGCGATGCAGCTGGGCGGCCATGTAGAAGGTTCTAACGAGCGTGAGTTTGGTTACGCGCAGGTTGAAGTGGTTAACGACAGCGCGCTGGTGCGCGGTATCGAAGATTCCCTGACCGCAGACGGCAAACCGCTGCTGGACGTGTGGATGAGCCACGGCGACAAAGTGACCGCCATCCCGGCGGACTTCGTGACCGTCGCCAGCACCGACAACTGCCCGTTCGCCATTATGGCCAACGAAGAAAAACGCTTCTACGGCGTGCAGTTCCACCCGGAAGTGACCCACACCCGTCAGGGAATGCGTATGCTGGAGCGCTTCGTGCGCGACATCTGCCAGTGCGAAGCGCTGTGGACCCCGGCGAAAATCATTGACGACGCCGTTGAGCGTATCCGTCAGCAGGTTGGCGACGACAAAGTGATCCTCGGTCTCTCCGGCGGTGTGGACTCTTCGGTGACCGCGATGCTGCTGCACCGCGCTATCGGCAAAAACCTGACCTGTGTATTCGTGGACAACGGTCTGCTGCGCCTGAACGAAGCGCAGCAGGTGATGGAGATGTTCGGCGACCACTTTGGTCTGAACATTGTTCACGTTGAAGGCGAGCAGCGTTTCCTCGACGCGCTGGCGGGTGAAAGCGATCCGGAAGCGAAGCGTAAAATTATCGGTCGCGTTTTCGTGGAAGTGTTCGACGAAGAAGCGCTGAAGCTGGACGACGTCAAATGGCTGGCGCAGGGTACCATCTACCCTGACGTTATCGAGTCTGCCGCTTCCGCCACCGGTAAAGCGCACGTCATCAAATCTCACCACAACGTGGGCGGCCTGCCGAAAGAGATGAAGATGGGCCTGGTTGAGCCGCTGCGTGAGCTGTTTAAAGACGAAGTGCGTAAGATCGGCCTGGAACTGGGCCTGCCGTACGACATGCTCTACCGTCACCCGTTCCCGGGCCCCGGCCTTGGCGTGCGCGTGCTGGGCGAAGTGAAGAAAGAGTACTGCGACCTGCTGCGTCGTGCGGACGCTATCTTCATCGAAGAGCTGCACAAAGCTGACCTGTATAACAAAGTCAGCCAGGCGTTCACCGTGTTCCTGCCGGTTCGTTCCGTCGGCGTGATGGGCGATGGCCGTAAATACGACTGGGTGGTTTCCCTGCGTGCGGTGGAAACCATCGACTTCATGACCGCGCACTGGGCGCACCTGCCGTACGATTTCCTCGGCCGCGTCTCCAACCGTATCATCAATGAAGTGAACGGTATCTCCCGCGTGGTGTATGACATCAGCGGCAAGCCGCCAGCAACGATTGAGTGGGAGTAATCCCCGGCGTTAGCTGAATGAAACGAAACCCTCTGTGTTTACAGAGGGTTTTTTTATAGCTGCTACATTAAGGTCTCCCACCTGACGGCAAGCGCTAATCGCGCATATATTGATGCATCTGGGCCGCCGACATGTCCCACTGGCTTCCTTCAAACGGGGGCATATAGCTGCCATCATCTTCGCCAATCTCAGCGGCAGTGAGCTGATTGAGTTTATCGTTCATTGTCATTAACAGATCCCGGTATTTCTCTGGCTCCCGGGCGAGGTTATGATTTTCTTCGGGGTCGTTAACCAGATCGAAAAGTTCAACATCATTATTCTCCAGCAGCTCGGCCAGGGTAGCAGGAATATGATGCTGCTTGAGCGAAAAGTAGCGGGCAAATTTATAGTGTCCATCGTTGATCATACGGATCCCTGAGCGATGGGAAAAATCAGGATGGAGTGACGCGATCGCTTTTTTAAATTGATCGTGCGGGAGTTTTTCTCCAGCCAGCTTTCTGAATTTTGCCGTGTATTGCGCATCCATATACAGGATCATGCCGTAACAATAAAGCGAACCCGGACGCAGCGCATTTAAGCCCGCTTGCTCAGGATGCGCCAGTAATGGGCTCATATCCCGGCCTTTTCTGCCCTCCAGGACTTTCTCTCGCAGCGAGCGATCGCGTCCAGTCAGACCAATCAGGGTCGGTACTAAATCCAGATGATTAGTCAAACTGTTGCAGCGGATGTTTCCCGGATACGCCGGATGGCGAATGATCATCGGCACATGGATCTGCTCTTTGTACACCGAGGAACCTTTACCATGCATCTGGTGGGAGCCTCCGAGTTCCCCATGGTCGGCGGTAAAGACGATAATCGTATTTTGCGTCAGCTGCAGGTTATCCAGCTCATTGAGAATCGCCTCAAGATGCTGGTCATTATCGCGAATACAGTTGAAATAATAATCCAGTAATTTGCGCCAGCGCCGGTCTTCATCGGGGAACTGTCCCTCCATCACCGCCCTGGCATTCTGGTACTCTTTATGGGCGGCAGGTCTGCCAGGCTCATCGAGCGGCTGGTGGCGGTTTGCAGGCAGCGGATAGTCTGGCCAGCTTTGCTGATAGATTTGGTTGTGCGGGGGTTGGGTTGGCAGCAGGGTGTGGTTTTCTTTATCCATTGGCCCTTTCCACTGCACCTGCTCACCATGCTCATCGGTGTCGATAAACATGACATCGTGGGGGTTAACCAGGTTTACTGCCGCGAACCAGGGCTTATTTTCATCATTCAGCGGGCGGCCGGTGTTACGTAGCCAACTAATGGTCTGCCCCGTGGTGACTGAATCAAAGAAATAGCCGCCCTTACTTTTCCCGATGACATCGCCAATGCCGTGATAATCAGAGAAACCATACTTTTCCATAATTTCATGCAGTCGCGGCGTCGGGATCTCGCCCAGGTCCATTTCTTCTACCGATTTACCAGCGACCGGCTGATCGATCTCCCGGGTAAGATGCCATTTACCTTTATACGCCGTGTAATAACCCAGTTCACGCATCATATGGCCCACGGTACGTAATTCCGGGTCCAGATCGTAATTCATCCAGGGGAAGCCAAGATTATCAAACATCCGGGTGTGCGGCATATGGAGCCCGGTGTACATGACAGAGCGCGATGGCGTACAAACGTTGGCCGTGTTCTGATGATTGGTAAAAGTGATACCCGTTTTCATCAGGCGTTCCCGGCCCGGCACCGGAAAGGGATACCGCTCGAAATAACGTTCCTGATCGCAGGTTATTAGTAAAATATTGTAGCCTTCGGGCAGTGTGTCAGGGATTTCGCCGGTGAAAGGAATATCCCATGCCGCTTTCGGGGCGGCATTATTTTGCGCGGCGTTTCCCGTCTCTGGTAACAGGCTCACGACAGCGGCAATCCCCAGACCTTTGAGGAGATGGCGGCGATTTCCATCTATTTTATTTGGTTCTTTCATCTTCAGACTCCGTTAATTGTAATATATTTTGCCGAATCTCCGGGATAAGACTCATAATGAGCGCGGGCGGCTGGCAATTTAATAAAAGCCTTCGCATGACGTTCATATAGGGCGTGATATGGCCGAAAAAGGCTAAATAGCCGCTGCACAGGTAATTCTGTGCTTCGTCGTCATGGATGGTAAAACGGTGTTTAGGGCATCCCCCATGGCAGGCAAAGCGCCAGTGGCAGCTCTGACAGCGGGCAGAGAGTTGGCCCTTTTGCTTCCCGAACTGTTGCTGAAATGGCGAGCTCGCCATCGCTGCCATAGCATCTTGCTTCAGATTACCCAGTTTATATTCCGCTGAGACAAAGTGATCGCAGCTGTAGACATCGCCGTTTTGCTCCACCAGTAAACTCTGCCCACAGACAGGCTGCATGGTGCAGAGCGTGGCGGGCTGGCCGGCCCATACGCCGAGCAGATTATCAAAGTACTGGATAAACACCCTGCCAACATCGTTTTCCAGCCAGTCGTCGAAAACACTGCACAAAAATTTGCCCCAGCCCTCAGGGGTAACTGACCAGGGAGCAGGGGAGTCAACGAGAGGAATAAACTGGAGATGGTGAAGGTTTAGCTCGCGGCTCAGGCAGCGATAGAGACTTTTCCCCTGGCTTGCAGACTGGCGGCTGACCACCACCATGGCATTTACCGGAACGTCATGCTGCTGCAGGCAGCGTATGGCCTGCACAACTTTTTCCCAGGTGGGTTTTCCGCAGCCCGTCGTACGCCAGGTGTCGTGGAGTGACGCAGGGCCATCAATGGATAATCCGACCAGAAATCCATGACGACGCAAAAAACGAGCCCATTTATCGTTCAGCAAGATGCCGTTGGTTTGCAGGCTGTTGGCGATGATTTTGTTACCACGGTAACGCTGCTGGAGCTCGACCACCTTTGCAAAAAAATCCAGCCCGCATAAGGTAGGCTCACCGCCCTGCCAGCAAAACTCGACGTTTTGCGAGGGGGTCGATGAAATGGTGTTGTGAATGTACGCTTCCAGCGTGAGGTCGTCCATGGTGGCATACCCTGGACGCGGAACCTCGTTTTCCAGATAAAAGCAATACCGACAGGCCAGATTGCATCGATTGCCGCCGGGTTTTGCTACGGTATTAAAATTAGCGCTCATTCTTTGCTATGCTCGAACGTTTTCGATGAGGAAGAGAGTAAAGCTAATTGTGTTACCGGAGGTGTGGCTAATGTTACCGATGGCGACTGGCTTTATTTTTTGGATCATTATGCAAGCGAAAAATACAGGCGGTATCGTTATTTTTCGCAGGTGACAGCATGCCCTGCTATTCTCTTAAAAATTTCATTATTGATTTGGTGAATGTATTTTCATTAAAAATTTATAGTATGAATAATGCCTGCCATATGGCTATAAGCGCAGGCGTAAATTATCAAGGGCGTAGTGATCCACGTTTACTCTTCAGCAAGGTTGTTTTTGGCTATCGGTTGGTCAACGGCCGCTGCCGGATATTCTACATTACGTTCATCCTGCGCCTTACCCGCCTCGCGCACCATCGCCAGCGCCAGTCCGGCAACGATCAACGTTAACCCGGTGGACACCCACATTCCGCCGATAATGCCCAGCCGGTGGTTCAGCCATGCGTAGGCAAAGGGTGAAACAGCTGCCATCAGTTGCCCGGGGATCAGCAGGAGACCCGTGCGGCTGGCGTAGCTTTCTGCGCTAAACAGCGCCAGCGGCAGCGTCGCTTTGACAATCGTCACCAGCCCGTTAATCGCGCCATAGCCCAGCACAAACCCGGCTGCGCATCCGGCAAAGGTCGTGCTGCTCAATCCAAGGAGAAAACAGAGCGGCATGGCGAGCGCAGTAAAACGCGTTAGCGTGAGTGAGGTGACCCGGGGACCGGCCAGCACTTCCCCCAGCCGGGCGCCGGTCTGGCCGAATCCCCACAGCATACCGACGGCAACCGGCAGACCAAAGTGGCTGATAAACTCCGGCAGATGGGTAGAGGTACCGTTAGAGATGAAGGTGATCAGCGCAATAAAGATCGCGTAACGCGCCCCGTTACGCCGGTCGCCCTCTGCTGTCGCTGGCGAGGCTGGTGATTTCGCCGCTGAACTGAGCCGCTGGCGAGGCAGTTGATAACTCAGCCATGCGCTCAGCAGGCCAAACAGCGCATAGATCCGCAGGGCATTCTGCCAGGGCATGATGGTTAATAACGCCTCGCCCAGCGGCCAGAAGAGGGCAGAGGCCAGACCGCCAGCGAGAGTGATATGAGAGATAGTTTTCCGCGCCTGCTGACCGTACAGATTCACCACTGCGGCGAACAGCGCATCATACAGTGAGAGCCGCATGCCGATGCCGGTCAGCAGCCAGGCGCCGTACCAGCCGGCCAGCGAAGGGCGCCAGGCCATCATGGCGCAGCTGGCGGCTATCAGTAAGGTACCGCTGGTGACCACCAGTCTTCCGCCAAAGCGAGCCAGCAGCCTGGCAACGAACGGGGAGACAGCGGCCATCATCAGCATCGCAAGCGTCAGGCCGAGATAGATCTGCGGCAAGGACCATCCTTTGTCGGCGGCGATAGCCCCGGCAAAGGTGCCGGGCATATAAAAAGAGATCCCCCAGTTGATGAGTTGCTGACCGCCCGCGGTGAAGGCAAGGCGTCGGGGAATAGCGTTTATTTCCATGGTTTTTCATTCCGTTAAGACAGTTGTCCTGAGCATACCCGGCAGGCTATTGTTCTGGCAGAGCGGCCACCTTATGCGCGGTATAAGAGAAACTTTTATGACAACACTGAACCTGGGAAATCTGGCGACCTTCCGGCTGGTCGTACAGCGCGGCAGCTTTTCTGCCGCCGCCGACGCGCTGGGGATCTCCCAACCTGCCGTCAGCCTGCAGGTACGTCAGCTGGAGCAGTTTTTACAGACCAGGCTGCTGGAGCGAACCGGACGTGGGATCAAGGCGACGGCGGCGGGAATGGCATTGCTGGCCCACAGCGAGCAGATCGATCGGGCGGTGAATAGCGCGGTGCAGTCGGTCAGCGCATTCAGTCAGGAGGTTAATGGATCGTTGACGCTGGGGACAGGCGCGACGGCCTGCATTCATCTTCTTCCACCGCTGCTGCAGCATCTTCGTCAGCAGCACCCGCTGCTGACGGTGGGGGTGACCACCGGCAACACGCTGGATATCGTCCGCGCGGTGGAAGAAAACCGGCTCGATCTCGGGCTGGTCACGCTGCCCGTGCAGGGGCGCAGTCTGGCGGTGACTGCGATGATAGATGAGGAGTTCGTGACCATCTATGCCAGCCGCGAGACGGAGATGCCGGCGGTTTATACTCCCGCCGAGCTGCAGGCGCAGCCGCTCATTGCCTTCGAGGCGGGTAGCGGCACGCGGGATCTGATTGACCGCTGGTTCCGCTCGGCGGGACTGGCGGTGACGCCGGTAATGCAGTTGGGGAGCATCGAGGCGATTAAGCGCATGGTGCGGGCAGGGCTGGGCTACAGCATCGTGCCCCGCATGGCGGTGGAGCGGGTGGAGGATCGCGACGGATTACGCGTACACTCGCTGGCGCCGCGGCTATACCGACAGCTGGCGGTAGTCATGCGTCAGGACAAAATTGTGACAAAAGGTATCGCTGAAATGCTGCGCCTGCTGCATACCGTGCGCTTATAAATCGCCGACGGCAAAATTACCGCATCAAAGACAGTACTTCAGCAGCGAGCGGCTCTGCCTGCGGAGTGTGGCGCTTGCAGTATTAGAATCAAAGGATTACTCGCGGGGGGAGGGCTCGACGGTGAGCGATGACTCCTGCGACGCTTTTTTATCCTGATGATGGTACCAGGCGCCGATGGAGGAGTAGACAAAGCGTCCAAAGAAGAAGAGAAAGCTGATAAGCAGTACGATACGGGTCATGCGACGGTTAAATCGATGTCGTTTACGCATACTGGGTGCCTGACTCACAAAAGGATCCTTGAAGTATACCCGAAGATGGGCGATGGGGGTATTAAGGCACAGGAACGAGATGGGGTCAATTGATGCAGATGTAAAAGTGCGGCAGTGAAAACATTAATTAATGTTATATAAGATAATCGTCGTATTTACATGCTCACTTTATTAGCCGTGAAATGTCGGGAAAAATAAGATTTATTAATGTTGGTGTCAGCATTTGTTGATTTATATCAATAGTCTCCTTCTCTTGGCCACTAAAATCAGCGGACGTTACCGTATCGTTATTATTTACGCGGTCAGCATGGGTGGTTGGATGCCTGCCTGAATATGCCTCGCGGGAGCAGAGGCACTCTGTAGAGCACCTATGAATTTATTAAAATACTATCAACAATATCGCGACAAGTGGTGGGCTTTACCGCTCGTTCTGCCTGCGCTGTTATTACCGGTCGCCAGATGGGCGAATACCTACACCATGCTCAATGGTCATATGGTATTTTTGTATTATCTTCCCCTGGCGCTGGTGCTCAGCCTGATGATGTTTTTTGGTTGGGCGGCGATCCCTGGCATTATTATTGGCCTGCTGTTAACTCTGGCCCACGGCATGATGTTTGAGCAGTCCATCGGTGTACTGTTCCATTTCCTTATCCCCTGCGTGCTCTGCTGGGGCGGCTACCGCATTTTTGTCCCCCAGCGTCAGCAGGTCTCACACGGCAACGTCCGACTGATGCCGCATCGTCTGTTCTGGCAAATGCTGCTCCCCTCGGTCATTTTTCTGATTTTGTCACAGATTGCCGAATATCTTGGACTCCATCCGCGCACAACGGAAATGACCGGCGTTACGCCATTTAGTTTACGTTCATTAATCACCTTTCAGGCGCTAATGGTAGGGTGCCTGACCGGCATGCCGCTGTGTTATTTTGTGTTACGGGTCATTCGTAATCCTTTTCATTTACGCGGCTTTATTTCTCAGGTTCGCTTACAAATTGATCCAAAAATAAAAAAAATTGAAATTATTTGCTGGGCGACGGTATTAATTCTGCTACTGTGGCTATTATTGATGCCACTTAATGATAGCAGCACCATATTTAGTACGAATTATACGTTGTCATTGCTGATGCCGGTGATGCTCTGGGGTGCCATGCGTTTTGGCTATCGCTTTATCTCACTGATCTGGACGCCGGTGCTGATTGCCGTGATCCATTTTCATTACCGTTACTTACCAATTTACCCAAGCTATAACACCCAGTTGGCGATCACGTCATCAAGCTATCTGGTATTCTCGTTTATTGTCGCCTATACGGCGATGCTGGCGACACAGCAGCGGCTGATCTACGCTCGCGTCCGGCAGATGGCCTTCCTCGACCCGGTGGTTCATATGCCGAACTTGCGGGCGCTGAGCCGGGCGCTCAACGGCACGAGCTGGTCGACGCTCTGTTTTCTGCGCATTCCTGAGCTTGAACTGCTGGGGCGCCACTATGGGGTACTTTTGCGAATCCAGTATAAGCAAATGCTGGCGAACCACCTGAGAACGCTGCTGCAGCCCAACGAAGCGGTATATCATCTTGCCGGTCACGATTTAGTGTTCCGTCTCAATAGCGAAGGGCACCAGGCGCGCATTCACTTAATTGACCGCTCCCTGCGACAGTTCCGTTTCCACTGGGACGGGGTCCCCCTGCAGCCGCGGATCGGCATGAGCTATTGCAGCGTTCGCTCGCCGGTCAAGCATCTGTATTTACTGCTTGGCGAGTTGAACACCATTGCCGACATGTCGTTAGCCAGCGGCCATCCGGAAAATTTACAGCGCCGCGGCGCGGGCCATGTTCAGCAGGATCTGAAAGATAAAGTCGTGATGATGAACCGCATTCTCAAAGCGCTGGAACATGACCATTTTGTCCTGATGGCGCAGCCTATCCAGGGCATTCGCGGCGATCGCTATCATGAAGTGCTGGTGAGGATGGAAGGGGAGTCGGGTGAGCTAACGGGGCCAAACGAGTTCTTGCCGGTGGCGCACGAGTTTGGGCTGTCCACGCGGGTGGACCAGTGGGTTATTGAGCATACGCTGGCCTTTATGGACGCCAACCGGCGGGCGCTGCCCGGTCTGCGGCTGGCGATCAATCTTTCTCCGGTGTCGCTGAGCCGCAGCCAGTTTCCTCAGGAGGTCGAAGCGCTGCTGCAGGCCTACAACATTGAGCCATGGCAGATTATTTTCGAGCTGACCGAGAACTACGCGCTCAGCAATCCCGAGCTGGTCTGCCAGACTTTAGAGCATCTGCGGGCGCTGGGCTGCCGGGTGGCGATCGATGATTTTGGTACCGGCTACGCCAGCTACGCCCGGTTAAAAACAATGAACGTCGACATTCTTAAAATCGACGGCAGTTTTATTCGCAATCTGCTTGCCAGCAGTCTTGATTACCAGGTCGTGGACTCTATTTGTCGTCTGGCGCGTATGAAGAACATGCAGGTGGTGGCCGAATATGTGGAGTCGCCGGAAATACGTCAGGCGGTCATCACGCTGGGGATCGATTATATGCAGGGCTATGATATCGGGGTACCGGTACCTCTGACGCAGTTGGCGGAGGAGATGACCGGCTGAGCAGCAAAAAGCCGGGCGTAAGCGCCCGGCTCGGTTGATAGCCAGAGATACGATCAGGCGTCTGGCTCTTCTTCAGCAATCTTCAGCATCCATTCCGGCACGCCTTCCCAGTACTGTTGCTCTTTTTCCAGATCCAGCAGCACCAGCGCATTCTGGCTAAACCAGTTGTGCGGAAACGTCAGCGTCCAGTGGTGAGCTTCCGTCTGCAGGCGCAGCGTCGGCGGCGTAGTGGTAGCCTGACGCTGGTTATTCAGCAGTACGCCCAGGCGCAGTAGCTGAATTAGCGGCAGAAACTGCTTTTTCCTGAATAGCGTAAAGCGCGGCAGATCGTCGAGCTTTATCGCTTTGCGATGATAGCGTACGAGGGTGGCCATCAGCATCTGCTGCTCCTGATTGAAGCCCGGCAGGTCGCTATTTTGGAGAATGTAGGCCGAGTGACGATGCATGCCGCTGTGGTTGATATTCAGCCCTACCTCATGGAGCATCACCGCCCATTTCAACAGCGCCGCGAGGTGCGGATTGGCCAGCTTGGGATTCTGCTCCTGCCACTGCTCCAGCATCTGGGTGGTAGTTTCCAGTACCCGGCGCGCCTGTTCGCGATCGATGTTGTACTGATTTGCCAGACTTTGTGCCGTGCGGCTACGAATATCCTGGTGGCGGAAGCGGCCTTCCATCTCGTACAGGACACCTTCGCGCAGCGCGCCATCGGACAGACGAAGTTCTTTGATGGCCAGCGCGTCAAACACACCGCAGAGGATCGCCAGCCCAGGCGCAAAGACCGCTTTACGGTCTTCTGAGAGACCGGGCAGACTGAGCGCGTCGAAGTTTTTATGCTTCAACAGCTCATTTACCAGCATCTCGAGGCGCTCCGGCGTAATAAATCCGTCCTTCTCGCCCATCGCCACCAGCACTTCCTGGGCGGCTTTAATGGTGCCGGAGGCGCCCAGCGCCACGGTCCATCCCTGAATACGGAACTGCCAGGCCAGCGTCTCCAGCTTCTGCACCGCCGCCAGGCGCGCGCGCTGGAAGTTCTCTTTATTGATAACGCCGCCAGGGAAATAGGCCTGCGAGAAGCTCACGCAGCCCATGCGGCGGCTTTCCACCAGGCGGGGCTCAAAATCTTCGCCAATGACCAGCTCGGTTGAACCGCCGCCGATATCAATCACCAGCTTGCGGCCGCGCTCCGGCTGCGTGTGCTCAACGCCCATAAAAATCAGGCGCGCTTCTTCATTACCGGAGATGATCTCGATCGGGTAGGGGATCACTTTTTCCGCGCGTTTAAGAAACTCCGCCGCGTTGGTCGCCTGACGCAGCGTATGCGTCCCGACGATACAGACGCTGGAGGGGGAGAACCCCTGCAGGCGTTCGGCAAACAGCGACAGGCAGTTCAGCCCACGGGTCATGGCTTCTTCGCTCAACACCGAGTTTTCATCAAGGCCATCGGCCAGATGTACGCGCTGTTTCAGGCGTCCGATGATCTGCATGGCGCCGTCGACGACACGGGCGATCACCATATGAAAACTGTTCGAACCAAGGTCAACCGCAGCGAACTCCTGCGGCCGAGGGGTGTTATCGTTTATTGGCATAGGTTAGTCGGGTTGTTCGAGTGATTTGAGATAATCGTAAATCGCCATTTGCGCGCGCACTTTACGGCGATTGCCGCGCGGCACATAGCGGTTACTCAGTTCTTTATCAAGATAGCGCGCTTTTACCGTATCGTTGAACAGGATATCAAAAATATCCAGCACCCGCTGCTTCAGACGCGGATCGAGCAGCGGAGCGGCAACTTCGATGCGATAATCGATGTTACGCGTCATCCAGTCGGCAGAGGAGAGCCAGACCTGTTTATCGCCACCGTTTTCAAAACAGTAGACCCGGTCGTGCTCGAGGAAACGGTCCACAATACTGATGACGCGGATATTTTCGCTGATACCTTCCAGACCCGGGATCAGCGAGCACATGCCGCGGATCAGCAGATTAACCGGCACGCCGGAGCTGGAGGCGGCATACAGTCGGTCCACCAGACCTTTATCCACCAGGTTGTTCAGCTTCAGCGTAATCCCGGACGGTTGCCCGTTTTGCGCATTGGCGATCTCGCGATCGATCATCTCATACAGCAGACGACGCGAGTTCTGCGGCGACACCAACAGGTAGTCGAAGCTAACCGGACGATAGGGGTTCTCGATAAAGTTAAACACCCGGCGGACTTCATTGGTAATGCGCGCATCGGCGGTTAACAGCGAATAGTCGGTGTAGATCCGCGCCGTCTTCTCGTTAAAGTTACCGGTGCCGATGTGGGCGTAGCGCACCACCTCATCGCCTTCTTTACGCGAGATAAGGAACAGCTTGGCGTGGATCTTCAGACCTGGCGCAGAGAAGATAACGTGGACTCCCGCTTCCGTCAGGCGTTTCGCCCAGTGAATGTTAGCCTCTTCATCGAAGCGCGCCTGCAGCTCCACCACTACGGTGACTTTCTTACCGTTGTGGGCGGCGTGGATCATCGCGTCAATAATGCGCGAATCCTTGGCCACGCGGTAAATGTTGATTTTGATCGCCAATACGCTGGGGTCGAAGGAGGCCTGACGCAGCAGCTCCAGCACGTGCTCAAAGGTGTGATAGGGATAGTAGAGCAGCACGTCGCGTTCGCGAATGGCGTCGAAGCCGTTGCGGAATTTATCAAACCACAGATGACGCAGGCGCGGCATGGGCTTATTGACCAGATTGGCCTTACCGACGTTCGGGAAGCCGATAAAGTCTTTAAAGTTGTGATAGCGGCCGCCCGGCAGCATTGAGTCATAGTTGGAAATGGAGAGCTTATCGCGCAGCATTTCGACCATCGCATCCGGCATATCGCGCTGGTAGACGAAGCGAACCGGCTCGGCGGTCAGGCGCTGCTTGAGGCTGGAGGACATCAGCTCCATCAGGCTCGACTCCATCTCATGCACCAGATCGTACTCGGCGTCACGGGTCATCTTCATCGAGTAGGCGTTCAGCGCATCGTAATCAAAGAAGCCTTTAAAAATATCGTCCAGGCAATAGCGCAGGATGTTATCCAGGAGGATCATTGGCTTGCGGCGACGCGGCGCTTCCGGCGGCAGGTTCACGAAGCGCGGCACTTTATCCGACGGTATTTCCAGCAGAGCATAGTTGATGTTTTCCCCGCGGATAATCTCCACCGCCAGATAGGTGTAATCATCTTTCAGGAACTGCACGAGGTCCGTTTCGCGGTTGATCAGGATCGGCGAGATATGCTGGCGTAAATACTGCTTGAAGTAGTTGCGCAGCCAGGCCTGCTGATTGACGGACAGCTGGCGCTCGTTGATCAGGAAGATCTGGTTACGCGCCATCTCCAGCAACAGTTCATTATACAGACTATCGAATTCCTGATCGGCCTTCAGAACGCGGGCCTGAATTTTGCCTAACAGGTGGCGAGAATGGGCGGTACTGCCTTGTTCTTCACTGATAATAATCCGGCGCTTCAGCTCAGCGAAGCGCACTTTGTAAAACTCATCCAGGTTGTTGGAGTAAATCCCTAAGAAGCGCATGCGCTCAATCAGCGGGTTACTCTTGTCCGCCGCTTCCTGCAGCACGCGTTCGTTAAAAGACAACCAGCTGAGTTCTTTTTCGATGTATAGCTTTTCCTGGCCCATTACCGCTCACACTCCGTTTTACTCACAGGACGTAGACTATTATGACGAATTTTTCTGCATAGCGATTTACTGTGTCACAACAATATGACAGTAAGAAGAATTATTTCTGTGAGATGTTTGATTAGTAAACACTTTTAATTAAAAAAAAAGCCCCGCGATGTGCTCATGCGGGGCTGGTTGTTCATTCGTCGGCGGCATAGCCCTGCGGGGGAAGCTGTCGCTCATCCAGCCAGGCGTGGTTGCCTGCCATGCGCAGACGTCCATCGACGAACCAGCTGATGACCAGCGGATAAATGGCATGTTCCTGGGCCTGAACCCGCGCCGTGATTTCCTCCTCGCTGTCGCCAGCGAAGACCGGCACCTTGGCCTGCAGGATAACCGGCCCACCGTCCAGCTCATCGGTGACGAAGTGCACCGAGGTGCCGTGCTCCTCGTCACCGTTCTCCAGCACCTGACGATGAGTATGCAGGCCAGGATACTTCGGCAGTAGCGAGGGATGGATGTTCAGCAGACGTCCCTGATAGTGGCTGACGAACGCCGGGCTAAGGATACGCATATAGCCTGCCAGCACCACCAGATCCGGGGCGTAGGCGTCGATTTCATGCATCAGCTGACGATCGAACGCTTCCCGGTCGGCAAACTGACTTTGCGCCAGCGCATGGGCCGGGATGCCGGCCAGGCGCGCGCGCTCAAGGCCGAACGCATCAGCCTTGTTACTGAATACCGCACGCAGGGTGCCGTTTATCTGTTTCCGGCCGCAGGCGTCGATGATCGCCTGCAAATTGCTGCCGCTACCGGAAATCAGCACCACGATGTTTTTCATGCAATGACCACACGCTGTTCGGAATCGGAGGCTTTGATATACCCGATTTTCCACGCGTTTTCACCTTTGTCATTCAGCAGGGCAATCGCTTTGTCCGCTTCCGCTGCCGGCAGGGCGATAATCATCCCTACGCCGCAGTTAAAGGTACGGTACATTTCATGCTGGCTGACGTTACCGGCGGTTTGCAGCCAGTTGAAGACGGATGGCCACTGCCAGGAGGACTCATCGATGATCGCCTGGGTGTTATCCGGCAGCACGCGCGGAATGTTTTCCCAGAAGCCGCCGCCGGTCAGGTGGGCAATAGCGTGGACGTCAACGCTGGCGATCAGATCAAGCACCGATTTCACATAGATGCGGGTTGGCGCCAGCAGATGGTCGGCCAGCGGTTTACCGTCAAGGTCGGTAGTTTGTGGGTCAACGCCGCTAACCTCAATGATCTTACGCACCAGCGAATAGCCGTTAGAGTGCGGGCCGCTGGACGCCAGCGCCACCAGCACGTCGCCATCGGTCACTTTGCTGCCGTCGATGATTTCTGATTTTTCCACTACCCCGACGCAGAAACCCGCCACGTCGTAATCTTCGCCGTGGTACATCCCGGGCATCTCTGCGGTTTCACCACCGACCAGCGCGCAACCGGACTGCAGGCAGCCTTCGGCGATGCCGTTGATGACGCTGGCTGCGGTATCGACGTCCAGTTTACCGGTGGCGTAATAATCCAGGAAAAACAGCGGCTCAGCGCCCTGAACCACCAGGTCGTTCACGCACATGGCGACCAGGTCGATACCGATGGTGTCGTGACGCTTCAGATCCATTGCCAGACGCAGCTTGGTACCGACGCCGTCGGTGCCGGAGACCAGTACCGGCTCGCGGTATTTCTGCGGCAGTGCGCACAGCGCGCCGAATCCGCCCAGTCCCCCCATCACTTCCGGGCGACGGGTTTTCTTCACCACGCCCTTAATACGGTCGACGAGAGCGTTGCCTGCATCAATATCCACGCCGGCATCTTTATAGCTGAGAGAGGTTTTATCGGTCACTGCGAAGTCTCCACGCGTTTGCGGTAAGCAAGAAAAATCGGCGCAATTCTAACAGGGAAAGCAAACGTTTGCGAGCCTGCTTTACAGTTGGCGTAAAACCGCTGATGAATGGTTAAATTTGATACTGCTCACGAAAATGAAACCGGGTACAGTCTGGTGCTTGCCTCTACGTAAAGGAATCCTCATTATACGACTGAAACCGGTTTCCGTGTTGGTTTGCCACGCATTTTGTCGGTGATTGACGCGGGTCAGGAGAGGGATGAATGAAGATTGCGGCATTTGATATCGGTGGCACCGCGTTAAAGATGGGCGTGATGGCCCGCGACGGCAGGCTGCTGGAAACCGCCAGGCAGTCAATCAATGACAGCGATGGCGATCGGATCTTACAGGCAATGCTGTCGTGGCTGGCGGCCCATCCGTCGTGTGAAGGAATAGCCATCAGCGCGCCGGGCTACATCGATCCGCACAGCGGTTTTATCACCATGGGCGGCGCTATCCGTCGATTTGATAACTTCGCCATGAAATCGTGGCTCGAGACGCGAACCGGGCTGCCGGTCTCGGTGGAAAACGACGCCAACTGTGTGCTGCTGGCCGAGCGCTGGCAGGGCAAAGCGGCGGAGATGGCCAATTTTCTGGTGCTCACTATCGGTACTGGCATCGGTGGGGCGATTTTCTGCCAACACCAGCTGATCAACGGGGCGCGTTTTCGTGCCGGCGAATTCGGCTACATGCTTACCGACCGTCCCGGCGGACGCGATCCTCGTCGCTATTCAATGAATGAGAACTGCACTCTGCGGGTGCTGCGCCATCGCTATGCGCAACATATTGGCGCGCCGCTGGATAGCGTGACAGGCGAACTGATTTTCGACCGCTATGACGCCGGCGACCCGGTTTGTCAGCGTCTGGTCGCCGAGTTCTTCAATGGCCTGGGCCATGGCCTTTATAACCTCGTCCATATCTTCGATCCGCAGACCATTTTTATCGGTGGCGGCGTTGTGGAACGCCCAGGATTTCTGACGCTACTGCGCCAGCATCTGGCCTGGTTCGGCATTGCCGACTATCTCGATACCGTCAGTCACGGTAACGATGCCGGCCTGATTGGCGCGGTTTACCATTTTAATCAGCTGTATCGTTCGCCAGACGACGATCGACATTAGGGAGAGACTATGTCCGGATTTAAAGCAGGTTTTCTGTGGGGCGGCGCGGTCGCAGCGCATCAGTTAGAGGGCGGCTGGCAGGAGGGCGGCAAGGGGATCAGCGTGGCGGATGTGATGACCGCCGGCGCCCACGGCGTGCCGCGGGAAATTACCGACGGCGTGGTGGCCGGGAAAAACTACCCGAACCATGAGGCGATCGATTTTTATCATCGTTATCCACAAGACCTGGCGCTGTTTGCCGAGATGGGCTTCAAATGTTTTCGCACCTCGATTGCCTGGACGCGTATTTTCCCGCAGGGCGATGAGCTGGAGCCCAACGAGGCTGGCCTGCAGTTTTATGATGATCTGTTCGACGAATGCCTGAAACACGGCATTGAGCCAGTCATTACGCTGTCGCATTTTGAAATGCCTTATCACCTGGTCACCGAGTACGGCGGCTGGCGCAACCGCAAGCTAATCGACTTTTTCGTGCGCTTTGCCAGGGTCGTCTTCACCCGCTATCAACATAAAGTGAAGTACTGGATGACCTTTAACGAGATCAACAACCAGGCCAACTTCCATGAGGACTTTGCCCCCTTCACCAACTCCGGTTTGAAATATTTGCCGGATGAAGACCGGGAACCGGTGATGTACCAGGCCGCGCACTATGAGCTGGTGGCCAGCGCCCTGGCGGTGAAAGCGGCGCGCGAGATCAACCCGGCGCTGCAGATTGGCTGCATGATCGCTATGTGCCCCATCTATCCGCTGACCTGCGCCCCGGACGATATGATGATGGCGATGAACGCCATGCACCGCCGTTACTGGTTTACCGACGTCCACGTGCGCGGTCGCTATCCGCAGCATCTGCTCAACTATTTTGCCCGCCGCGGCTTTACTCTGGATATCACCGAAGCCGATCGTCAGGCGTTAACCGAGGGCTGTGTCGACTACATTGGCTTTAGCTACTATATGTCGTTCGCTACCAAAGCCACCGAAGACAACCCCTTGCTTGATTATGATGAAACCACCAGCCTGGTCTCCAACCCGTACGTCAAAAAGTCGGACTGGGGCTGGCAGATTGACCCGGTCGGCCTGCGCTATTCGCTGAACTGGTTCTGGGATCACTACCAGCTGCCGCTGTTTATTGTCGAAAACGGCTTTGGCGCGATTGATGTCCGCGAAGCGGACGGCAGCGTCAATGACCAGTATCGTATCGATTATCTCTCCGCCCATATCGCGGAGATGAAAAAGGCGGTGGTCGAGGATGGCGTCGATCTGATGGGCTACACCCCCTGGGGCTGTATCGATCTGGTTTCCGCCGGCACGGGGGAAATGAAAAAACGCTACGGCTTTATTTATGTCGATAAAGATAATGAAGGCAATGGCACGTTGGCACGCAGCCGGAAAAAGTCCTTTGCCTGGTATCAGCAGGTAATTGCCAGCAACGGGGAGAACCTGTCGTAGTCGGGTGGCGCTAACGCTTAACCGACCTACAATACACGTAGGCCCGCGTAAGCGTATGGACTGCACCCCGCACCCAAGCCGGAGCCTCGCCTCCGGTTTTTTTGTCTCTAAATCACTTTGCTTGATATACGTCAAGCAAGATGGGTATGGCACAATCCGCAAAAAGCGGTATAATCCCGCGATTTTTTTTGTGGCTGCCCCTCAGAGGAGAAAGAGAATGAAGATTGTGGAAGTCAAACACCCACTCGTCAAACACAAGCTGGGCCTGATGCGCGAGCACGACATCAGCACCAAACGCTTCCGTGAACTCGCCTCAGAAGTGGGCAGCTTACTGACTTATGAAGCCACCGCCGATCTGGAGACTGAGAAAGTCACTATTGAAGGCTGGAACGGTCCGGTGGAAGTCGAGCAGATCAAGGGCAAGAAAATTACCGTTGTGCCTATCCTGCGCGCTGGCCTCGGCATGATGGAAGGGGTGCTGGAGCACGTGCCAAGCGCGCGTATCAGCGTGGTCGGTATCTATCGCAATGAAGAAACCCTCGAGCCGGTGCCTTACTTCCAGAAACTGGTGTCTAACATCGATGAACGTATGGCGCTGGTCGTTGACCCGATGCTGGCCACCGGTGGGTCGATGATCGCCACTATCGATCTGCTGAAAAACGCCGGCTGCACCAGCATCAAGGTGCTGGTGCTGGTGGCGGCGCCGGAAGGGATTGCCGCGCTGGAGAAAGCCCACCCGGACGTTGAGCTGTACACCGCCTCTGTCGATAAGGGATTGAACGAGCACGGGTATATCATTCCCGGTCTCGGCGATGCCGGCGACAAGATTTTTGGAACGAAATAAAATATACCGCGAAAAAAGCCGACTTTGAGAGTCGGCTTTTTTTTGAATAAAAGTAATCCACAGCAAATAACAGACGACTCTCAGAGGAATACACTATGACGCGCCGTGCCATCGGGGTGAGTGAAAGACCGCCGCTTTTACAGACAATCCCGCTTAGTTTGCAACATCTGTTCGCCATGTTTGGCGCAACGGTACTGGTGCCTATTCTGTTCCACATTAACCCGGCCACCGTCCTGCTGTTCAACGGCATCGGTACGCTGTTGTACCTCTTTATCTGTAAAGGCAAAATTCCCGCTTATCTGGGATCAAGCTTCGCTTTTATCTCCCCGGTGCTGCTGCTGTTGCCGCTGGGCTACGAAGTGGCGCTGGGCGGCTTTATTATGTGCGGCGTGCTGTTCTGCCTCGTCTCCTTTATTGTCAAAAAAGCCGGTACCGGCTGGCTGGATGTGATGTTCCCGCCGGCGGCGATGGGCGCCATCGTGGCGGTTATCGGCCTCGAACTGGCGGGCGTGGCGGCTAATATGGCCGGGCTGCTGCCGGCCGACGGCCAGTCACCGGACAGTAAAACCATTATTATCTCGATGGTGACCCTGGCGGTGACGGTGTTCGGATCCGTGCTGTTCCGCGGCTTCCTGGCGATTATCCCGATCCTGATCGGCGTGCTGGTGGGCTATGCGCTGTCGTTTGTGATGGGCGTGGTCGATACCACCCCGATCGCCGAGGCGCACTGGTTCGCGCTGCCGACTTTCTACACTCCGCGCTTTGAGTGGTTTGCTATCTTCACCATACTGCCCGCCGCGCTGGTGGTGATTGCCGAGCACGTGGGGCATCTGGTGGTGACCGCCAATATCGTTAAGCGCGATCTGATCCGCGACCCGGGCCTGCATCGTTCGATGTTTGCCAACGGCCTGTCGACGATCGTTTCCGGCTTTTTCGGTTCGACGCCCAACACTACCTACGGTGAAAATATCGGCGTGATGGCGATTACCCGGGTCTACAGCACCTGGGTAATCGGCGGCGCGGCGATCATTGCGATTCTGCTCTCCTGCGTCGGCAAACTGGCGGCGGCTATCCAGATCATCCCGGTGCCGGTGATGGGCGGCGTTTCCCTGCTGCTGTACGGGGTGATCGGCGCCTCGGGGATCCGCGTACTGATTGAATCGAAGGTGGATTACAGTAAAGCGCAGAATCTGATCCTCACCTCCGTGATCCTGATCATCGGCGTTAGCGGCGCTAAAGTGCACATTGGCGCCGCCGAGCTGAAAGGGATGGCGCTGGCGACTATCGTGGGCATCGCCCTCAGCCTGATTTTCAAGCTTATCAGCGTCCTGCGTCCGGAAGAGGTGGTCCTCGACGCGGCGGATAGCGAAGAGTTTAAATAACGATCGCCTGACCGGGCGGCGATCCCGCCCGGTTCTCTCCTGACCTAAATCTGTGGTAAACTCTTCGCGTTTTTCTGTAAGCCTATGTTGAGGTCCATCTGAACGCACCGGCACAGCTCTCTTTGCCACTGTATCTTCCTGACGACGAAACCTTCGCGAGTTTCTGGCCGGGTGATAATCCTTCCCTACTTGCCGCCCTCCAGAACGTACTGCGCCAGGAACACAGCGGGTACATTTATATCTGGTCACGTGAAGGGGCAGGTCGTAGCCACCTGTTACACGCCGCCTGCGCGGAGCTTTCCCAGCGCGGGGATGCGGTAGGCTACGTGCCGCTGGATAAACGGACGTGGTTTGTGCCCGAGGTACTGGAGGGGATGGAACAGTTGGCGCTGGTGTGCATCGATAACATCGAGTGCGTCGCCGGCGATGAGCCCTGGGAGATGGCCATCTTTAATCTCTATAACCGGATCCTGGAATCAGGCAAAACCCGGCTGCTGATCACCGGCGATCGGCCGCCGCGGCAGCTGAATCTTGGCCTGCCGGATCTGGCCTCACGGCTGGACTGGGGGCAGATCTATAAGCTGCAGCCGCTGTCGGATGAAGACAAACTGCAGGCGCTGCAGCTGCGCGCCAGACTGCGCGGCTTCGAGATGCCGGAAGATGTGTGCCGCTTCCTGCTGAAGCGGCTGGATCGCGAGATGCGTTCGCTGTTTATGACCCTCGATCAGCTGGATCATGCCTCGATTACCGCTCAGCGCAAGCTGACGATCCCCTTCGTGAAAGAGATCCTTAAGCTTTAGTCCGCCAGGGGAGTCAGCTCCTGCTCCGTCAGCCCGGTCAACCGGGCGACCAGGTCGCGCGGAAGGCCGCTGTGCAGCATAGCGACAGCGATGCGCTGCGCCTCTTCTTTCCGTCCTTCCTGACGGCCTTGCGCCAGGCCCCGCTCCAGCCCCTGTTGTTCCAGATATTCCGCAATCGTCATCAACGTCTCCTTATGCTGCGGCGTACGTAACGCCAGCTCGCGAATGAATTTAATCGGCTCGCGCGTGTTGCCTGCCTGTACCAGATAGTGCATCAGGGCTTGTACCTGCGATTCCGTCGCCAGTCCAGTCAATAATAATTCGCTCAGCTTGTCGAGGAGCTGCGCCAGATCGCGTTGTCGAATATGTTTTTGCAGTAACTCCAGCGTTGCCATGCGCTGGTGGGTGGCAATCTCGTCATCCGGAATGACGGTTATGTCCGCCAGCGGAAACGCCCCGTGATAAAGGTGGCCGGCCAGCTCCGGAGCGACGAATTCATCGAGCCAGCGCAGAGAGAACGGATAGGGGCTCACCAGACCGTGGTAGAAGAGAACAGGGATCACCAGCGGCAGGCGATCGTGGCCGGCATCGAGATGGCGCTGCATGGCGGCGATGGCGTAGCGCATCAGACGAAAGGCCATATGCCGGTCGGGCGTGCTCTGGTGTTCGATAAGCGCATAAATATAACCGTCGCCCGCCGTGGTTTTCAGGGAATACAAAATGTCGGCGTAAAAGGGACGCAGATCGTCTTCGACAAAATGCCCGGACTCGAGATGCAGCGTACGCAGATCGCACACTTTAAGCAGCGTCTCGGGCAGATACAGTTGCAGGAAATCACGGGCGGTATCGGGATGGGAGAGGTAGGTCTTAAACACGGCGTCATGGGGCGTGGAGGTCGGCTTTTTCATGTTCATCCGTCCAGTGGATTGAGCGATGGATGAACAGTAGCACCGTCCGGCGGGCGGGAGATATTGGCGTGAAAGATCTGGAATCGCCCACGTAAAAAAAAGCGCCGCGCAAGCGCGGCGCGGGTGAGTTAGCTTACGATCTCAAGAACCTGTTCCGGCGGGCGGCCAATACGCGCCTGGCCGCGGCTGACGACGATAGGGCGCTCGATGAGTTTCGGATTGTCGACCATCGCCTGTATCAGCGCCGCGTTGCTGAGAGCCGGGTCGGCCAGATTGAGCGATTTATACAGCTCCTCTTTCTGGCGCATGAGCTCGCGGGGGCTCTCCATACCCAGCAGCTGCAGCAGCTGGCGCAGTGTCCCGGCATCCGGTGGCGTCTCAAGATAAAGCACCACCTCAGGATCGATGCCGCGGCTCTGCAGCAGGCTCAGCGTTTCGCGGCTCTTGGAGCAGCGTGGGTTATGGTAAATTTTTACCGCGTCGGTCATGGGGTCTCCTTACATTTTTTGATAGGGACGGAAGCGAGCCTGCAGATCGCGTAGCTGATCGATACGGGCATCGTAACGTGCCTGCTGCAGGCTACCCAGTTTCACCTGCGAGCTGGCGCTGCTGAGCAGGGAAATCGCCTGCTCCAGCTGGCCGACCAGCGCCATGCTTTCAGCCCGCGCCGCCAGCTCCTGATCGCGATTGCCCAGCGCGCCTTCCGCCTGGGCCAGCAGGTCCCAGCCGTTGCCATCCTCTTTATAGGTAAAGGTATACCGGTTCAGAATGGTCGCCGCTTCCCCGGGCTGCCCGCCCTGCAGCAGGGCGTTGGCCAGGTTCAGCTGCAGCACCGGATTAGTACGCAGCTCGCGGGCGTTTTTAAGGCGATTGATGGCGTCGCTGGTTTTCTTCTGTCCGAGGTCGATATCGGTGGCCAGATCGAGATACCAGGCATTTTGCGGGTCGGCGTTGAGCAGCGGCTGCAGCGTTTTGCGTGCCTGGTCAAAGTTATTGCTTTCCATCGCCAGCAGAGCGCGACCATACTGGGCGGCATGCTGTTGGCGGATATTGCCTTTATCCCAGGCGTTCAGCAGATCGGTGCCCAGCTTGTTGTCGCCGTTGGTGTACATCCCGAGGGTACGCGCCTTCGCCAGATAGAAGTCCGCCGAGGACTGTACCACCACCGGGCGCATCTGGTTGGCGCGGTTACGGGCATCGGCCAGTCGGCTTTCCGGCAGGGGGTGGGTGAGCAACATTTCCGGCGGTCGCGTCGAGTAGCGCGACTCGTCAAGCAGTTTACCCATAAACATCGGCATGGCCTGTGGGTCGAAACCCGAGCGCTGCAGAACCTGAATGCCAATCCGGTCGGCCTCTTCTTCGTTCTGGCGGGTGAAGCTGATCATACCCTGCTGAGTACCGGCCAGCGTCCCGGTCAGGGCCGCCATTCCGGCCTGCGGGCTGGCCATCGCCAGCAGAATCGAACCCAGGGCACCGACCCAGGTCAGCGGCGCATTGCGCTTCTGATCTTCCATCGCGCGGGCGAGATGCCGCTGCGTCACGTGGGAGATTTCGTGCGCCATGACAGAGGCCAGTTCGCTCTCGTTATCAGAGTAGCGGAACAGGGCGGAGTGGAGGACCACATTGCCGCCGAAGAAGGCGAAGGCGTTGATCTGGTCGTTATTAATCAAATAGAAGTGGAACGGGGTACGCACCGAGTTGGCGTGAGCCACCAGACGCATACCCAGCCCGTTGATATATTGCACCAGCAGAGGGTCGTTGATCAGCGGCGCGCTACCGCGCAGTTGGCGGACGTAGTAATCCCCCATCTGCATTTCCTGACCGATTGACAGCGTGCTTCCTGCGGAGGTTCCCATGTCCGGCAGGGTATCTGCGGAGTCAGCAAAAGCAGGACCTATCGAACCCAGCGTCAGCGACGCGATCGCGGTCGCCACCAGCGTTTTCTTCAACTGCCTGAACATAACCTCTGTCCTGTAATGTGGGTGTGCCAGTTTGACCGATTGTGCGGCGTAATGTTCCCTGGCCGCATCCCAGCGAGTTTAGCTGGCGTTGGCCGCCTTGAAAATATGTTCTTCATGGCGGAGAACGGTTTGACTGCAGCGCATCAAAAAGCGAAGTCTTTTTTGTGACATTTCGATACAATTCCCCGGATTGTCGCCGCTTGGCCCTTCAGGGAAGGTTTTATGCTTGAGATGTTAATGCAGTGGTACCGCCGTCGATTCAGCGACCCTGAGGCGATAGCGCTGCTGGTTATTTTGCTTGCCGGTTTCGGCATTATGTTCTTTTTCAGCGGCCTGCTGGCCCCGTTGCTGGTGGCTATCGTGCTGGCCTATCTGCTGGAGTGGCCGACCATTCGTCTGGAGCGCATCGGTCTGTCGCGCACCTGGGCCACCTCGCTGGTGCTGATCCTCTTTGTGGGCATCCTGCTGTTGCTGGCCTTTGTGGTGCTGCCGGTAGCCTGGCAGCAGGGGATCTACCTCATCCGCGATATGCCGGGCATGCTAAATAAGCTCTCTGATTTCGCCGCCACGCTGCCGCGGCGCTATCCGGCGTTAATGGATGCCGGCATTATCGATGCGATGGCGGAAAATATGCGCACCCGGATGCTGACGGTGGGCGACTCGGTGGTTAAGTACTCTCTGGCCTCGCTGGTGGGGCTACTCACCCTGGCGGTCTATCTGGTGCTGGTGCCGCTGATGGTCTTCTTCCTGCTGAAGGATAAAGAGCAGATGCTCAACGCGGTGCGCCGCGTTCTGCCGCGCAATCGCGGGCTTGCCGGGCAGGTGTGGAAAGAGATGAACCAGCAGATCACCAACTACATTCGCGGCAAGGTGCTGGAGATGATTGTCGTCAGCGTCGCCACCTGGATAGGCTTTATTCTCTTTGGCCTCAACTACTCGCTGCTGCTGGCGGTGCTGGTGGGCTTCTCGGTGCTGATCCCCTATATCGGCGCGTTTGTGGTGACCATTCCGGTGGTGGGGGTGGCGTTGTTTCAGTTTGGCGCTGGCACCGAGTTCTGGAGCCTGTTTGCGGTCTATCTGATTATTCAGGGGCTGGACGGTAACCTGCTGGTTCCGGTGCTGTTCTCGGAAGCGGTCAATTTACACCCGCTGGTGATTATCCTGTCGGTGGTGATCTTTGGCGGACTGTGGGGATTCTGGGGCGTCTTCTTCGCCATTCCTCTGGCCACGCTGATTAAAGCAGTGGTGCATGCCTGGCCGGATGGTTTGGCGGTCGACGACTAAGGCAATGAGAATAAAAAAGACGCCGGGCGAGGGCTTCCTCTCCCGGCGTCTTGCTTTGCATCAGGCGTTTTCTTTCAGCCAGTTCAGCACCACGTCGTGGTGATTGCTGGTTTTGAAATCATCAAAGACGTGTTCGATTTTGCCATCGGCATCGATGAGGAAACTAATCCGGTGGATCCCGTCGTAGGTTTTCCCCATAAAGGATTTTTCGCCCCAGACGCCAAACTGCTCGCAAACCTGATGGTTTTCATCAGACAGCAGCGTAAAGTTCAGCAGCTCTTTTTCGGCGAAACGGGAGAGTTTTTCCGGTTTATCGGTGCTGATGCCCAGCACTTCAACGCCGGCTTTTTTCAGATCGTCCATATTATCGCGCAAGCCGCACGCCTGGACGGTGCAGCCCGGGGTCATGGCTTTCGGGTAAAAATAAACCAGGACACGTTGTCCCTGGAAGTCGGTTAAATTTACTTCCTCGCCGTCCTGGTCCGGTAAGCTAAATTTCGGTGCGATATCACCGGCTTTCAGTGGGGTCATGGGTTAAACTCCATCCTGTTCATCATGCTGTGAATAATTAACGATGTTAATACTGCCTTGTGCGTTCAGTTCTGTACATAGGGCTTTGAACGCTTGTTCGATATTTGCTGCATTTTGCGTCGCAGGACTGTGGGCAGTTATCTGGATAAAAAGCTGCGCGGAATCGCCGTCTCCCGGCTGCGTGCGGGACACCAGCTCCGCAATATTCATATTCCATGTATCGCACAGGGCAGTAAAGCGCTCGATGATATGCGGTGAGTCCGGCACCTCAACCTGGACCCAAACGGTGTTTGGCATGGCCTGCGGCGGGCGCGCAGTGGTGCGTTTCATCACGATCAACAGCTCCAGCTCCGCGCCTTTCAGCGGCAGAGTTGATTCGATCAGGTTAATCGCATTCCACGACCCGGAAAGCAGCATGATAAACGTAAACTCATCACCGAGCATGGCCAGCCGGCTGTCTTCGATATTACAACCGCAGCTGCTGACGTGGCGAGTGATCGTATTCACGATGCCGGGACGGTCAGCCCCCAGGGCGGTAATAACCAGATAGTGTTGTAATGAGGCTGTCAAACCTGTTCTTCCTTTAAAAAGGTGAGGTAACATTAGGAAAGCATAAAAAAAACCGCCATACAACATCCCTGATGGCGTCGGGTCTCTTGCTTTTATTACAGCTCCAAACGTAACATTGAGAATCTTGTCGCACTTCTGCTCTGAGGATGGCCCATGTTCACGGGAAGTATTGTAGCGCTTGTCACGCCGATGGATGAAAACGGTAATGTCTGCCGGACAAGCCTGAAAAAACTGATTGATTACCATGTCGCCAACGGAACCTCGGCGATCGTTTCGGTAGGGACTACCGGTGAATCCGCAACGCTGAGCCATGAAGAGCATGGCGACGTGGTGATGATGACGCTGGAGCTGGCCGACGGGCGTATTCCGGTTATCGCTGGAACGGGAGCCAATGCAACCGCAGAGGCGATTAGCCTGACCAAACGTTTTAACGATAGCGGTGTTGTTGGCTGCCTGACGGTCACTCCTTATTATAACCGTCCGACCCAGGAAGGCCTGTTCCAGCACTTTAAAGCTATCGCCGAACATACTGACCTGCCGCAAATTCTGTATAATGTGCCGTCCCGTACCGGTTGCGATATGCTGCCGGAAACCGTTGGCCGTCTGGCGGAAATTAAAAATATTGTCGGTATTAAGGAAGCAACAGGGAACTTAAGTCGCGTTCACCAGATCAAAGAGCTGGTTTCAGACGACTTTATTCTGCTGAGCGGTGACGATGCGACCGGTATGGACTTCATGCAGCTCGGCGGCGTAGGCGTGATTTCTGTTACGGCCAACGTGGCGGCGCGCGAAATGGCCGACATGTGCCGTCTGGCGCTGGCGGGTCAATTTGCCGAAGCTCGTGCGATTAACCAGCGTCTGATGCCACTGCATACAAAATTATTTGTCGAACCCAATCCTATCCCGGTGAAATGGGGATGCAAGGCGTTGGGTCTTGTGGCGACCGATACGCTGCGCTTGCCGATGACGCCTATCACCGATCATGGTCGTGAAGCCGTCACTGCCGCGCTGAAGCATGCCGGTTTGCTGTAAAGTTTAGGGAGATTTGATGGCTTACTCAGTACAGAAGTCGCGCCTGGCGAAGGTTGCGGGTGTTTCGCTGGTTCTACTCCTCGCGGCCTGTAGTTCTGACTCGCGCTATAAGCGTCAGGTGAGCGGTGATGAGGCCTATTTACAGGCATCACCGTTGAGCGAACTTCACGCGCCGGCGGGGATGATCCTGCCGATTCAGGTGGGTGATTACAATATTCCGGTGGCTAACAGCACCGGCGCGGTCGGTAAAGCGCTGGACATTCGTCCGCCGGCGCAGCCGCTGGCGCTGGTGAGCGGTGCGCGGACCCAGTTTAACGGCGATACCGCGACGCTGATGGTCGAAAACGGCCGCAGCGGTTCGCTGTGGGCACAGGTCACCAGTATTCTTCAGTCGAAGAACTACGTTATCGCCAAGCGCGATGATGCGAGCCAGACGCTGAACACCGACTGGGTTGAGTGGAACCGTCTTGATGAAGATCAGCAGTATCGCGGTCGTTATCAAATCTCCGTCAAACCGCAGGGTTATCAGCAAGCGGTGGTCGTTAAGCTGGTGAATCTGGAGCAGGCGGGTAAACCGGTTGCCGATCCGGCATCTCTGCAGCGCTACAGCACCGCTATGCTGAACGTCATTTCGGAAGGCCTTGACATGAATGCCACCAGCGCCCAGAACGCCGCCCAGCGCAGCGCGGGGGCCACCTTCGACGTGCAGAGCGCCGCCGACGATACCGGCCTGCCGATGCTCGTAGTTCGCGCGCCGTTTAACCTGGTGTGGCAGCGTCTGCCGGGCGCCCTCGAGAAAGTGGGGATGAAAGTGACCGACAGCACGCGCTCTCAGGGCAGCATGGCGCTGACCTATAAGCCGCTGTCTGACAGCAGCTGGCAGGAGCTGGGCGCACGTGACCCGCAGCTGGTCTCCGGCGACTACAAACTGCAGGTCGGCGACCTCGATAACCGCAGTAGCCTGCAGTTTATCGACCCGAAAGGCCACACCCTGACGCAGTCGCAAAATGACGCCCTGGTAGCCGTATTCCAGGCCGCATTTAACAAGTAATCAAAAGGGCTGGAGCAATCCGGCCCTTTTTCATGTATAGTGACGCAAACGTGTGCGTGGCCATATAATCCTGTAAATCGCCGCGTTAAGGCTGCTCCAGTCGCCTGACTGCAGTTCGCCCCGCAAGCGTACAGCATCCGCTCCAACGCCCGTTGCAGGATGTTATGTAAGACCGACACGTCATTTTTTGGCTCAATATCACTGGAGTAGTGAAAGATGAAAAAGCAAGCTGAGTTGTATCGTGGTAAGGCGAAGACAGTATACAGCACCGATAATCCGGACCTGCTGGTACTGGAATTCCGTAACGATACGTCAGCAGGTGATGGCGCGCGCATCGAGCAGTTCGATCGTAAAGGCATGGTGAACAACAAATTCAACCATTTCATTATGAGTAAACTGGCAGAAGCGGGCATCCCTACCCAGATGGAAGCGCTGCTCTCCGATACCGAATGTCTGGTGAAAAAACTGGATATGGTGCCGGTAGAGTGCGTGGTGCGTAACCGTGCGGCAGGCTCGCTGGTAAAACGTTTAGGCATTGAAGAAGGTATCGAGCTGAATCCGCCGCTGTTCGACCTGTTCCTGAAAAACGATGCTATGCACGATCCGATGGTCAACGACTCCTACTGCGAAACCTTCGGCTGGGTGAGTAAAGAGAATCTGGCGCGGATGCGCGAGCTGACCTACAAAGCCAACGACGTGCTGAAAAAACTGTTCGATGACGCCGGTCTGATTCTGGTGGACTTTAAGCTGGAGTTTGGTCTGTTCAAAGGCGAAGTGGTGCTGGGCGACGAGTTTTCGCCGGACGGCAGCCGCCTGTGGGATAAAAACACCCTCGATAAAATGGACAAAGACCGCTTCCGCCAGAGCCTTGGCGGCCTGATCGAAGCCTACGAAGAAGTGGCTCACCGCCTGGGCGTTAAGCTCGACTAACCCGCCCGCCGCCAGAAGATGGCCTCATCTTCTGGCGTCTCTTGCTGTTTCCTGTGGTAATCCTGCGCTGAACCGCCTACGATCTCTGCTATTGATACATAACAGGGAATGAGGTGCTTATGCGCTGGCAAGGGCGTCGCGAAAGCGACAATGTTGAAGATCGACGTGGACAATCAGGCTCGCCGTTTGGCGGCGGCGGGGGCGGCGGCTTCCGTCTGCCGAGCGGGAAGGGCGGCATTGTACTGCTGATTATTGTGCTGGTGGCGGGCTACTACGGCGTGGATTTGACCGGCATGTTGACCGGCGAACCGATGCCGCAGCAGCAGACCTCCACGCAGCGCTCCATCAGTCCGAAAGACGATGAAGCGGCGAAGTTTACTTCCGTCATTCTGGCTACCACCGAAGATACCTGGGGGCCGATCTTTGAAAAGATGGGCCGCCAGTACCCTCAGCCAAAGCTGGTGCTCTATCGCGGCGCGACCCGTACCGGCTGCGGCACCGGTCAGTCGGTAATGGGCCCCTTCTATTGTCCTGCCGACAGTACGGTCTATATCGACCTGTCATTCTACGATGAGATGAAAAATAAACTGGGCGCCGACGGCGACTTTGCCCAGGGGTACGTCATTGCTCATGAAGTGGGTCATCACGTACAAAAACTGCTGGGCATTGAGCCGAAGGTCCGCCAGCAACAGCAGCATGCCACGCAGGCCGAAGCCAACCGCCTGTCGGTTAAGATGGAGCTGCAGGCAGACTGCTTCGCCGGCGTCTGGGGTCATAATATGCAGCAGCAGGATATTCTGGAAACTGGCGATCTGCAGGAGGCGCTGAACGCCGCCGAGGCCATCGGCGACGATCGTCTACAGCAGCAGAGCCAGGGACGCGTGGTGCCGGACAGTTTTACCCACGGCACCTCGAAACAGCGCTACACCTGGTTCAAACGCGGTTTCGATAGCGGCGATCCGGCGCAGTGCAATACCTTCGGCAGCGCGCTGTAATCGTCCCCCATGATGGACGCGCTGCTTAACCTCACCGCGCAAATGGCGCGGGAGGGGATCCGTCGCCTGCTGGTGCTCAGCGGCGATGAGAGCTGGACGCTGCAGCAGGCGCAGGCGCTACGGGAGAGGCTCGGCGGCGATGGCCTGTGGGTTGGCCCCGAGCCGGTTTCTGCGCCCTGCGTGGCGCCCGGCGCGCTGAAAACGCTGCTGGGGCGGGAAGTGATGCACGCCTTTTTCGATGCCCGGCGCGGGTTTGATGTGGCCGCCATGGCGGCCCTGAGCGGCACGCTGCGGGCGGGAAGCTGGCTGGTGCTGCTGACGCCCCCCTTCGCCGACTGGCCGACCCGGGCGGATGAGGACTCTCTGCGCTGGAGCGATACGCCTGACCCTATCGTTACCCCTAACTTTGTTCACCGCTGCTGTCGGCAGTTTATCGCCGATCCGGAGGTGTTGCTCTGGCGGCAGTCGGACCGGCCACGTTTCCCGCTGACCGCCCCGCGTCCAGACTGGCATCCCGCCGATGGCCGCCCGCAGGCCGAGCAGGCGGCAATCCTTGAGCAACTGATACGCCTGCCGCCCGGTATCGCGGCGGTGACGGCGGAGCGTGGACGGGGGAAGTCTGCGCTGGCGGGCATGCTCCTGCGCCAGCTTGGGGGCGAGGCCATCGTCACCGCCCCAACGCGTAGCGCTGTCGAGGTGCTGGCCAGCTTTGCCGGGGAGACGTTGCGCTTTATGGCGCCCGATGCGCTGCTGGCGTCGAAAGAAAAGGCGGCGTGGCTGATAGTCGATGAGGCCGCGGCTATCCCGGCTCCGCTTCTCCGGCAGCTGGTGAGCCGTTTTCCCCGCACGCTACTCACCACGACGGTGCAAGGGTACGAGGGCACCGGTCGCGGGTTCCTGCTGAAATTTTGCGCCAGTCTGCCCCATCTGCAATCGTTCACCCTGAGCGCCCCGATCCGCTGGGCAGCGGGCTGTCCGCTGGAGTCAGCCATCAGTCAGTTGCTTATCTTTAACGATGAGGCATTTCGCGAGGCGCCGATGGGGGAGATAGCCCTGGAGGTGGTCAATCAGTCCTGCTGGCAAACGCAGCCAGCGCTACCGGAGGCGATGTACCAGCTATTGTCCGGGGCGCATTACCGAACTTCCCCGCTCGATCTGCGGCGCATGATGGATGCTCCGGGCCAGGCTTTCCGCTGCGCTCGCGCCGGCGGCGCGGTGGCGGGCGCCCTGTGGCTGGTGGCCGAGGGGGGGCTTTCTCGCGAACTGAGCCGGGCGGTATGGGCGGGTTTTCGCCGGCCGCGCGGGAATCTGGTCGCCCAGTCGCTGGCGGCGCACGGCGGCAGTCCCCTGGCGGCGACGCTGCGCGGGCTGCGGGTCACTCGGATCGCTGTCCATCCCACCCGCCAGCGGGAAGGCCTGGGGCGGAAGATGATCGCCGATATCGCCGCCGATGCCGCTGGCTATGACTATCTCTCCGTCAGCTTCGGCTATACCGCTGAGCTGTGGCGCTTCTGGCAACGCTGCGGGTTTACCCTCGTACGGCTGGGTACCCATCGCGAGGCCAGCAGCGGCTGCTATACGGCGATGGCCCTCTATCCGTTGACCGCGGCAGGGCGCCAGCTGGCGCAGCGGGAGGCGCAGCGGCTGCAGCGCGATGAATACTGGCTTCGCCCGTGGCGAGAGGAATCCGCGCCGCTGCCGGCCGTCGCAGACGCTATGCTTAGTGATGAGGACTGGCTGGAAGCGGCGAGCTTTGCTTTCGCCCACCGCCCGCTGGCCGCGGCGCTGGGCTGCCTCAACCGCCTACTGATGCAGGCCGACATGCCGTTGCCGGCCCTGCGGGGACGACTGCAGGGCAAAGAAGAGGCCGCACTCTGCGCCGTGCTGCAGCTGACGGGGCGAAAAGCCTTGCAGGCGAGATGGCGTCGGGAGGCCGCTGACGCCTTGCGCTTCCTTGATGCAGCGCGCGCTGATGCGCTGCGTCAGCAGGTGGCGCATCTGCAATTTTTTTAACTAACTCATTCAGTTAAATGGCATGGTCATATCTGGCGAGCGGCGTACACTGCCCGCAAACACTAAGGAGACAGCCATGAAACACGATCATTTTATTGTTCAAAGTCCTGCGACACCTGCGCAACAGCTGTTGCTGCTGTTTCATGGCGTAGGGGATAACCCGGTCTCCATGGGGCAAATCGGCAGCTGGTTCGCACCGCAGTTTCCTGATGCGCTGATCGTCAGCATTGGCGGGGTGGAACCTTGCGGCCCCAACGGTCGGCAGTGGTTTTCGCTGCAGGGGGTGACGGAAGAGAATCGTCAGCAGCGCATCGACGCCATTATGCCGACCTTTATTGAAATTGTACGCTACTGGCAGGAAAAGAGCGGCGTCAGTCCACTGGCCACCGCGCTGATCGGTTTCTCTCAGGGGGCGATTATGTCGCTGGAGAGTATCAAAGCGGCGCCGGATCTGGCTTCGCGGGTCATCGCCTTTAATGGCCGCTATGCGACGCTGCCGGAGACGGCAACGACGGCCACTACCATTCACCTGATCCACGGGGGTGAAGATCGGGTTATCGACCTGGCGTGGGCGGTGTCGGCCGAGGAGGCGTTACAGCAGGCGGGCGGCGACGTGACCTTAGATATTGTCGACGATCTCGGGCATGCCATTGACGATCGCAGTATGCAGTTGGCGATCGAGCGTCTGCGTTATACCGTGCCGAAGCACTATTTTGATGAGGCGCTGAGCGGCAGTACGCCAAAAGGGGATGATATCATCGAAATGCTGTAACCCCGGTGAGCGGGGTTACAGGCGGGCGGTACCGCGATAAAGGCAAACTTACGGTTTCTTCGACTGGTCGTGCTTCGGCCAGTCGTCATCGTCGTCCCATTTATCGTTAAAATCACGGTGCGGCGGCAGATCGGGTTTGTTGTTGAGGAATTTTTTGTGGTCAACGCGATTCAGATCTTTAATCACGTTGATAATTACCCCCACCAAAAAGACCAGCACCAGAATCCACCAGTGTTTAATAAGCCATTCCATGCGCGCTTCCTCTTTACGTCAATTCGTCAGGCGACCAGCTGTTCCATGACGCGTTGATACATCCGCGCCAGCAGCTGCAGGTCGGCGGCGTTCACACATTCATTAATTTTGTGAATCGTTGCATTTACGGGGCCCAGCTCAACCACCTGCGCCCCCATGCGCGCGATAAACCGTCCGTCTGAGGTGCCGCCGTTGGTTAACAGCTGCGGTTTGATCTCATTATAGTGCTCAATCGCGTTGACGACCGCATCCACCAGCTTGCCCCGTCCGGTGAGGAACGGCTGGCCGGAGAGCCACCACTCCACGCTGTAACGCAGCTGGTATTTTTCCAGCAGGGCGATCACCCGGGATTTGATCATCTCGTCCGTCAGCTCCGTACTGAAGCGGAAGTTGAACTGGACGAACATATCGCCGGGGATCACGTTATTGCTGCCGGTGCCGGACTGCACGTTGGCGATCTGCATGCTGGTCGGCGGGAAGAACTCATTGCCTTTATCCCACTCGATATTGACCAGTTCCGCCAGCATCGGCGCCGCGCGGTGGACAGGGTTATCGGCAAGGTGCGGATAGGCGACATGGCCCTGCACGCCGTGAATAGTCAGGTTGCAGGTCAGCGAGCCGCGGCGGCCGTTTTTCACCACATCGCCGACCACTTCGGTACTGGAAGGTTCGCCGACCAGACAATAGTCCAGACGCTCGTTACGCGCCATCAGCGTCTCCACCACTTTGACGGTGCCGTTTTTGGCGCTGGCCTCTTCATCAGAGGTGATCAAAAACGCCAGTCGGCCCCTGTGGTTCGGGTACTGCGCGACAAAACGCTCTGCGGCAACCACCATCGCCGCCAGCGAGCCTTTCATATCCGCCGCTCCGCGGCCAAACAGCATCCCGTCGCGGATGGTCGGTTCGAACGGGGGATTGATCCAGCGGTCGGGGTCGCCTGCCGGGACTACGTCGGTGTGGCCGGCGAAGGCCAGCGTCTCGCCGTGGCCGCGCCAGGCCCAGAAATTCTGCGTATCGCCGAAATCCATCGGTTCAACGGTAAAGCCGATCGCACGCAGGCGTTCAATCATTAACGCCTGGCATCCCGCATCATCGGGGCTAAGGGAAGGGCGGCGAATAAGCTGCTGAGCCAGCTCAATGACCGGGCAAGACATAGACTATACCTCGTTAAACTGCTGATAACTTGCTTCACTAAAACCCAGCAGCATAGGACGACCGGGCGCGCAGAGCAATGGGCGTTTGATAATTGCCGGCATTTCCAGCATCAATGCGGCAGCGGCGTCGGCATTATCGATGCTATTGCGCAGCGACTCGTCGAGTTTGCGCCAGGTGGTGCCACGGGTGTTCAGCAGCGCCTGCCAGCCCAGCTCGGCAATAAAGGTATCCAGTTGCGCGCGCTCAAGGCCATCGGCGCGGTAATCATGGAAGCGATACTCAATCTGATGCGCTTCCAGCCAGCGGCGGGCTTTTTTAATGGTATCGCAGTTTTTAATTCCGTACATGGTGAGCATAGATAAACCTTTTACATTCAATTAAGCGGTTAACTCAGATATTTCCGAATATATAAGTCTTACTGAAATAATACGTGATTCAGATGAATAAATATAACTTTTTACCGGGGATCTCATTCGATATATCGGGTGGTTAAATGTTGGCCACCTGTGGGCATGATGTGAGGGCTTTAACATTATTGCAAAAATGTTGTCTGAGGTTGCTCTACGTCACATTATGTTTACATACGAAGCGGCATAGTAGCGACAACCAGAGGTTTTATCTCTGTCAGCGGTCCATAAGACAATCAGAGCAATAGGGGAGCACAACTTCCCATCGGTAATGAAGTTATATAGAATCGACCATAATAATAAGAGAGGCTATTATGATTGAACATGAACTGGGGAACTGGAAAGACTTTATTGAAGGCATGCTTCGTAAATAAATTTCCGCAATGTGAGCAGGGGAATAACGCGAAGTAAATAAGCGCGCTAGGGTTCTGAACACATAAAGAAGGCGACCACCGTGGTCGCCTTTTCTGTTATTACGCCTCGCCGCCGAAGCTCGTCGGTTTATTGCGGACGCTCCTTTAGCGGAAAACGGCGACGCACCAGCACAAAGAACAGCGGCACGAAAAAGATCGCCAGCACGGTGGCGGAGATCATCCCGCCCATCACTCCGGTGCCGACCGCATGCTGGCTGCCGGAACCGGCGCCGGTGCTGGTCGCCATCGGCAGCACGCCGAAGATGAACGCCAGCGAGGTCATCAGGATGGGGCGCAGGCGCTGACGGCAAGCCGACAGCGTGGCGCTGAGCAGATCCTGGCCCTTCTCGTTGAGCTCATTGGCGAACTCGACGATCAGAATGGCGTTTTTCGCCGACAGGCCGATCACCGTCAACAGACCCACCTGGAAGTACACGTCATTCTCCAGCCCGCGCATCCAGGTCGCCAGCAGGGCGCCAATCACCCCCAGCGGCACCACCAGCATCACCGAGAACGGCACTGACCAGCTCTCGTACAGCGCCGCCAGGCACAGGAACACCACCAGCAGAGAAATCGCGTACAGGGCCGGCGCCTGAGCGCCAGAGAGGCGTTCCTGGTAGGACATGGCGGTCCATTCGAGGCCAAAGCCTGTGGGTAACTGCGCGGCCAGCTTCTCCATCATGTCCATCGCGGTACCGGTACTGATACCCGGTGCCGCCTCACCGACGATCTCCACCGCTGAGTAGCCATTGTAGCGCTCCAGCCGCGGCGAGCCGGTCTCCCAGCGCGAGGTGGCGAAGGCCGAGAATGGCACCATCGTGCCGCTGCTGTTGCGCACGTACCAAAGATTGATATCGTCAGGCAGCATCCGGTATTTCGCCGCCGCCTGGACGTAGACTTTCTTTACCCGGCCGCGATCCATAAAGTCGTTGACGTAGCTCGACCCCCACGCGGTTTGCAGCGTATCGTTGATGTCGTCAATGGAGACGCCCAGCGCCTGCGCTTTACGCTGATCGATATCGACCTGCAGCTGCGGACTGTCATCGAGCCCGTTATGCCGGACGCGGGTCAACAGCGGATTTTTCCCGGCCAGCTCAAGTAGCGTATCGCGCGCCGCCATCAGCGCATCGTGCCCCTTCCCGGCATGATCCTCCAGCTCCATATCGAAGCCTGCCGAACTGCCGAGGCCGCTGATCGCCGGCGGGCTGCTGGCGATAACCCGCGCTTCGTTAATCTGATTAAACGCTTTGGTGGCGCGTTCAATAATGGCAAAGGAGGTGCCGGTTTGCGGGTCGCGCTGGTCCCAGTCTTTGAGACGAACGAACATACGGGCCACGTTCTGCCCATTGCCGCCGGGGCCGGAGCCAACGGTAGCGAACACCGACTCGACGTTCTGCTTCTCGTTATTGAGGAAGTAATCTTCCGCCTTCTGCACCACCTTCAGCGTCTGCTGCTGGGTGCTGCCGCTCGGCAACTGGACCGAGGTGGTGAACATCCCGCGGTCCTCCAGCGGCAGGAACGAGGTCGGCAAATGCAGAAACAGGAACACCATCCCGCCGAGCAGGAGGACGTAGATCAGCATCCAGCGCAGCGAGCGGTGCAGGATTTTGCCGACGAAGGTTTCGTAGCGGTTGGCGCTGCGGTTGAAGGTGCGGTTGAACCAGCCGAAGAAGCCTGTTCTTTCATGGGATTCACCTGGCTTAACCGGCTTAAGCAGCGTGGCGCAAAGGGCAGGGGTGAGGATCATGGCCACCAGCACCGAGAGGACCATCGCCGCGACGATAGTGATTGAGAACTGGCGATAGATGGCGCCGGTGGTGCCGCCGAAGAAGGCCATCGGCACAAATACCGCCGACAGCACCAACGCGATCCCTACCAGCGCGCCCTGAATTTGTCCCATCGATTTACGGGTCGCCTCGCGTGGCGACAGGCCCTCCTCGCTCATGATGCGCTCGACGTTCTCCACCACCACGATGGCGTCATCCACCAGCAGGCCGATCGCCAACACCATCGCGAACATCGTCAGGGTGTTAATGCTGTAGCCACAGGCATACAGCACCGCGAAAGTGCCCATCAGCACCACCGGCACGGCGATGGTTGGGATCAGGGTGGCGCGGAAGTTCTGCAGGAACAGATACATCACGAGGAAGACCAGCAGGATTGCCTCCAGCAGGGTTTTCACCACGTCGGTGATGGAAGCCTTCACGAAGGAGGTGGTCTCGTAGGCGACCTTATATTCCAGACCGTGGGGGAAAAACTGCGCCAGCTCATTGAGGCGATTGATCACGCGCTCCGCGGTGGCCATTTCGTTGGCGCCGGAAGCCAGCTTGATCCCGAGGCCTGAGGCCGGCTGGCGGTTGTAGCGGCTAAGATAGTCGTACTTCTCCGCCCCCATCTCGACGGTGGCGACATCGCCCAGCGTCACCTCTGAACCATCCTGATTGACGCGCAGAGTGATATTGCGGAACTGCTCCGGGGTTTGCAGCAGAGATTGCGAGTTGATGGTGGCGTTCAGCGCTTGCTTATCGACCGAAGGCGTCCCGCCAAGCTGGCCGACGGCAATCTGGGCGTTCTGCGAACTGATGGCGTCGGTAACATCCTTGGTGGTCATCTGGTAGCTGTTGAGCTTCGCCGGGTCGAGCCAGATGCGCATTGAGTATTGCGAACCGTAGGCGTCGATATCCCCCACGCCGTTGACGCGGCTGAGCGGGTCCTGGATGTTACTGGCGACGTAGTCGGCGATATCTTGTTTATCCATACTGCCGTCAGTGGAGACGAAGGCGAGCGTCAGGATATTGGTATCACCGGTCTTGCGCACCGTCACCCCCTGGTTTTGCACCGCCTGCGGCAGCTTACGCATCGCCGACTGTAGCTGGTTCTGAACCTGCTGCACGGCTTCATCCGGGTCGGTACCGGCGGTAAAGCTGAGGGTGATCGTCGCCTGGCCGGTGGCGCTGCTCTGGGAGGACATATACATCAGGTTATCGAGGCCGGTCATATTCTGTTCGATAACCTGAGTGACGGTATTCTCCAGGGTTTGCGCGGAGGCGCCGGGATAGTTGGCGGTGATCCGCACATTCGGCGGGGCGAGGTCGGGATACTGTTCAACCGGCAGCGACAAAATGGCCAGGGTGCCCGTCAGGCATAACAGGATTGCCAGCACCCATGCAAAAATGGGGCGATCGATAAAGAAATTCGCCATCAGAATAAAAACCTCATATGCACATTTTCTTGTTATTGCACAGCCTGTGCCACTTTAGCGCCAGCCTCTCCGGCAATCGTGGAGAAATTAAGGAGATAGTGTAATTTATCATGTTGCTTTTGCCGTATCGTAAAGAAACCTCGAGCTTTCCTGCCAGCAGGTAGCGAGTCTGCTTCGTCACCGCAGACCGGCGCATTATCCCTTGCCGGTGTGAAACCTCATTTCATTTAAGTCAAAAAAATTGATCCAAAACGGATTCTCTCCAGAAAAAGTTTATCCTGGGCAATTGGACATTGTTCCGGCGTCATCTTGTCGGGTAATAAATAGGCATGCGCATTGAGGGGTTATTCACCAAGAAGACAAAAGGAAGCCATGAACCACTTTATTTTGAGCGATAGCCGAAAGTGCATCGGCTGCCAGGCCTGCGAAGTGGCCTGCGTGATGGCGCATAACGAGGAGCAACACGTGCTGACCCCGCAGCGCTTTTTGCCGCGTATCACCGTGATCAAAGCGGAGGGCCAGCGTAACGCCATCACCTGCCGCCACTGCGAGGACGCCCCCTGCGTCCGCAGTTGTCCCAACGACGCCATCGCCCAGTCCGGCGACAGCGTTCAGGTCCGTCAGGAGAAATGCATTGGCTGTAAATCCTGCATGGTGGCCTGCCCGTTCGGGGTGATGCAGGTGGTGGTGACGCCGCAGGCCGCAGGCCTGGTGAAAGCCAGCGCGCACAAGTGCGATCTATGCCAGGGCCGCGAGGCGGGGCCGGCCTGTGTGGAAAACTGTCCCGCGCAGGCGCTGACCCTCGCCGACGATGAGACGTTGATCACCCTGGCGAAGCAGCGGCGACTGCGCTCGGCATGCCAGGAGGTGCAGCCGTGGCAGCGCGCTACGCCGCTCTGCAGCCAGCCCAATGCTGGCGCGAAGGTCAGGCAAATGGCGATGACGCCCCCGCGCGGGGAGCCGGATAAGCTGGCGGCGGAGGTGCGTAAGAGCCACTTTGAGGAGATCTATCAGCCGTTCACCCCGCAGCAGGCGCAGCAGCAGGCCGCCCGCTGTCTCACGTGTGGGGAGCACAGTATTTGCGAATGGACCTGCCCGCTGCATAACCATATCCCGCAGTGGATCGAGCTGGTTAAAGCGGGGAATATCGCCGCCGCGGTCGCGCTTTCCCATCAGACCAACTGCCTGCCGGAGATCACCGGCCGCGTCTGTCCCCAGGACCGGCTGTGTGAAGGCGCCTGCACCCTGCGCGATGAAAGCGGGGCAGTCACCATCGGCAATATTGAGCGCTATATTTCCGACCAGGCGCTGGCCAGCGGCTGGCGTCCGGACCTTTCGCAGGTTAAGCCGAGCGGCAAGCGGGTGGCGATTATCGGCGCCGGGCCTGCCGGGCTGGCCTGCGCCGATATGCTGGTGCGCCACGGCGTCCAGCCGGTGGTCTTCGACCGTCATCCGGAGATTGGCGGTCTGCTGACCTTCGGCATTCCGGCGTTCAAGCTGGATAAATCGCTATTGGCCCGGCGGCGGGCGATCTTCAGCGAGATGGGTATCCGCTTTGAGCTCAATTGCGAGGTGGGGAAAGATATCTCCATGGCGACACTGCTTGCCGATTATGACGCGGTGTTCGTCGGCGCCGGAACCTATCGCTCCATGAAGGCGGGGCTGCCGAACGAAGAGGCCCCCGGGGTCTACGATGCGCTGCCGTTCCTCATCGCCAACACCAAACAGGTGATGGGGCTGGCGGCATCGGCGCAAGAGCCTTATGTCAACACCGCCGGGCTGAACGTGGTGGTGCTGGGCGGCGGCGATACGGCGATGGACTGCGTGCGCACCGCGCTGCGCCACGGTGCCCGCCAGGTGACCTGCGCCTATCGGCGAGATGAAGCCAACATGCCGGGCTCGAAAAAAGAGGTCAAAAACGCCCGCGAAGAGGGGGCGCTCTTTGAGTTTAACGTCCAGCCGGTGACGCTTGAGCTGGACGAGAACGGGCGGGTTAACGGGGTACGCTTTTTGCGCACCGAGCTGGGCGCTCCGGACGCCGGGGGAAGACGCCGTCCGACGCCGATCCCCGGCAGCGAGTTTGTTATGCCGGCAGATGCGGTGATCATGGCCTTTGGCTTCCACCCGCACCGCATGCCCTGGCTGGAAGCGGCGGGGGTGGCGCTGGACAGTCAGGGGCGTATTAAAGCCGGAGTGGAGAGCCGTTACCGTTATCAGACCAGTCAGGAGAAGATCTTTGCCGGCGGCGATGCCGTGCGCGGCGCAGACCTTGTAGTGACGGCGATGGCGGAAGGCCGTCACGCGGCGCAGGGGATCCTGGACTATCTGGCGCGGAAAACAACGCCGCTTCACTGACGACAAACCCGGCTCCGCAGCGTAGTATGAGGGCGTCCTTTTACGCTGTGGGGTCGGTATGTCACTCAATATTCACGTCATTAAAGATAAAATCCTCTCTGAGAACTGGTTCGTACTACGCAACATGACCTATGAGCTGACGCGGGCGGACGGCAGCGTTGTGCGCCACAAGCGCGAGGTCTACGATCGCGGCAATGGCGCCACCGTGCTGCTGTATAACCGCCATAAGCAGACGGTGGTCCTGGTGCGTCAGTTCCGTGTCGCCACCTGGGTCAATGGCAATCATGACGGCATGCTGATTGAAACCTGCGCCGGGCTGCTGGACAACGACGAGCCGGAAGCCTGCATTCGTAAAGAGGCGGTGGAAGAGACCGGCTACGAAGTGGGCGAGGTGAGAAAGCTGTTTGAGCTGTTTATGTCGCCAGGGGGCGTCACCGAGGTAGTGCATTTCTTTATCGCCGAGTACAGCGACGCGCAGCGAACCACCAGCGGCGGCGGGGTGGATGATGAAGCCATCGAGGTGCTGGAGCTGCCTTTTAGCCAGGCGCTGCAGATGGTCGCTGACGGGGAGATCCGCGACGGTAAGGCGGTCATTCTGCTGCAATATCTGCAAACCTCCGGCCTGATGTCGGGGAACTCTGACAAATCCGATTGAGTAACCCGCTGCCGTTGTCCAGGATAGGCGCCGTGGTCGGGTTTATCTGGGGTCGGGCGGTTCATGCTTTTTCGCGTCATCTTTTTCCTTTTTCTGGCGGTGCTGCCTTGCTCGCAGGCATGGTCGGCACCGACGCAGCAGCGCTTCAAGGACTGGCTGGTCACCTGTAACAACCAAAATTTCTGCGTCACCCGTAACGTGGGGCTGCATCATGGCCTGGTGATGACCCTCAGCCGCAGCGCTGGGGCAGTCACTGACGCCAGTCTGCGTATCGAGCTGGGCGGCACCGGCAATCCAGTGGCGACGCTCGCGCCGATAGCGCCGCGCCTGCTGCTGGATGGTAAACCGCTGCTCCTGACCGACAAGCGCTGGCACATTGAAGATAAGCTCATTAAAACCGCCGACAGCGTGACGATCGATGCGTTTCTCCAGCAGGTTCAGGAGGGTAAAGCGCTCTCGCTGGCCAATGGCCTGCAGACCATCTCCCTGCAGGGGTTGAAAGCGGCTCTGTTTTTTATCGACGATCGGCAAAAGCGGGTAGGTAGCGAAACGGCCTGGGTCGGCAAAGGGGAAGAGCCGCCGCTCAGCGTACCGCCGGCGCCGGCGCTGCGCGCGGTGGCGAGCGCGGAAACGGCGCAGTCGCCGCTGGGGCGTGAGGAGCTCAACGATCTGATGGACTACGGTAATGAGCGGATGACCAACAGCCACTGCTCCCTCGATCCCTTCCGCCGTGAAATTCGCGTTACTGCGCTGACGGATGACAAAGTGCTGCTGATGACCAGCTGCGAATCCGGCGCCTACAACACCGTCTGGCTGGCCTGGCTGGTCTCCCGCCAGCGCCCCTATGTCGCCCGTCAGGTGCGGCTAACGTTGCCATTCCAGCCGCCGGGCGAGGCGCCGCGGGAGATTGAGCTGATCAACGCCAGCTATGATGACCGCCGCCATGAGCTGGTGACCCTGGATAAAGGCCGCGGGGCCGGCGATTGCGGGATCCAAACCCGCTGGCGTTTTGACGGCCAGCGGTTCAGCCTCTCCCGCTACGCGCAGCAGCCGACGTGCGACAACTGGCAGGGGCCAGATGCCTGGCCCACGCTGTGGATCACCCGTTAAGCACCTGTTCGGCGGTGGCGACGATATGGTCGACCGTAAAGCCAAAGAACGGGAACAACTGCTCTGCCGGGGCGGATTCGCCATAGCCGGTCATGCCGACGATCTTGCCTTTTAAGCCGACATATTTATACCAGTAGTCCGCTATCCCGGCTTCGACCGCCACCCGGGCGCTGACGTCCGACGGCAGCACCGATTCGCGCCAGGCCTCATCCTGGGCGTCAAACACATCAGTGGAAGGGAGCGAGACGACCCGCACATTTACCCCTTTGGCCAACAGTTTTTCCGCGGCCAGGACGGTGATCTCCACTTCCGAGCCGGTGGCGATGAGGATCAGGTCGGGCTTGCCGCCGGCATCCTTAAGCACGTAGCCACCCCGGGCGATATCCTGCACCTGTTCCGGGGTACGCGGCATCTGCGCCAGGTTTTGTCGCGACAGGATCAGCGCCGTCGGCCCGCCCTGTCGCGCGATAGCCGCCTGCCAGGCGACGGCGGTCTCCACCTGGTCGCAGGGGCGCCAGGTGCTGAAGTTGGGCGTCAGCCGCAGACTGGCCAGCTGTTCCACCGCCTGGTGCGTCGGCCCGTCTTCCCCAAGACCGATCGAGTCATGGGTATAGACCATGATCTGCCGGGCCTTCATCAGGGCTGCCATGCGCGCGGCGTTGCGGGCGTACTCCACAAACATCAGGAAGGTCGAGGTATAAGGAATAAAGCCCCCGTGCAGGGCAATGCCGTTGGCCACCGCGGTCATGCCAAACTCGCGCACCCCGTAGTGGATATAATTGCCCGCAGGATCTTCTTTAATCGATGTCGATCCAGACCAGATGGTCAGGTTACTCGGCGCAAGATCCGCAGAACCGCCCAGCAGTTCCGGGAGGTGCGGGCCGTAGGCGTTCAGCGCGTTTTGCGAAGCCTTGCGACTGGCGATTTTCGCCGGCTCGGCCTGCAGTTTCGCCACGTAGTCGCGGGCGGTCGCGGCAAAGTCTTCCGGCAGGGCGCCATTCATACGTCGGGTCAGCTCAGAGGCCAACTCCGGGAACTGCTGCTGGTAGGCGGCGAATTTCTCGTTCCAGGCGTGCTCCGCTTTTTCCCCGCGCGGACGCGCATCCCAGCCCGCGTAGATCTCTTTCGGGATCTCGAACGGAGGATATTTCCAGCCAAGCTGCTGGCGGGCCAGCGCTACCTCTTTTTCGCCCAGCGCCGCCCCGTGAGACTCCTCTGAGCCGGCTTTGTTGGGCGAACCGAAGCCGATGATGGTCCGGCAGATAATCAGTGACGGTTTATCTTTCACCGCCTGCGCTTCCGTTATCGCCTGTTTGATAGCCTGCGGATCGTGGCCGTCGATATCGCCTATGACGTGCCAGTGATAGGCGCGGAAGCGTTCCGCCGTATCATCGGAAAACCAGCCTTCGGTTTTGCCGTCGATGGAAATGCCGTTGTGATCGTAAAAACCGATCAGCTTGCCCAGTCCGAGCGTGCCGGCCAGCGAACAGGCCTCATGGGAGATCCCCTCCATCAAACAGCCATCGCCCATGAACACCCAGGTGTGATGGTCAATGATCTCATGGCCGGGGCGATTAAATTGCGCCGCCAGCGTCCGTTCGGCGATGGCCATCCCAACGGCGTTCGCCAGCCCCTGGCCCAGCGGGCCGGTGGTGGTTTCCACCCCAGGGGTATAGCCATGCTCCGGGTGGCCGGGCGTTTTAGAGTGCAGCTGACGGAACTGCTTCAGTTCAGACAGCGGCAGATCGTAGCCGGTCAGGTGCAGCAGACTGTAGAGCAGCATCGACGCGTGGCCGTTGGACAAGATAAAGCGGTCGCGGTCCACCCAGTCAGGGTTCTGCGGATTGTGCTTGAGAAAATCGTTCCACAGCACTTCGGCAATATCAGCCATCCCCATCGGCGCACCGGGGTGGCCGGAGTTGGCTTTCTGCACGGCGTCCATACTCAGGGCGCGGATGGCGTTGGCAAGCTCTCTTCGGGACATATTTTTCTCCGTGAGACTAAAGTGACAGTTTGGCGGCAAGCAGATCTTCCAGTTTGCGCTGATCGACGGCGAACAGGCGGATCCCCTCCGCTAGCTTTTCGACCGCCATCGGATCCTGATTATGTTCCCAGCGGAACTCCGCTTCACTGAGCGGCACCGGACGCGGCAGGATCTGGCTGGCAGGGATCAGTTTGCGCACCACCGGGGTATCGCTGGCCTGCAGCTCTTTTAATAAAGGCGGGGCGATGGTCAACCGGTCGCAACCGACCAGCGCCAGGATCTGCTCGGTGCGGCGGAAGCTGGCGCCCATCACGATGGTGTTGTATTTATGCTGTTTGAAATAGTCATAGATATTGCGCACCGATTTCACCCCCGGATCTTCCTCCACCACGTAAGGCTCCAGCGGTTTGCGCGCCTGATACCAGTCATAAATACGCCCAACGAACGGGGAGATGAGATAAACCCCGGCCTCGGCGCAGGCCCGGGCCTGGGCGAAGGAAAACAGCAGCGTCAGGTTGCAGTGGATCCCCTCTTTCTCCAGCACCTCCGCGGCGCGGATCCCCTCCCAGGTGGATGCCAGCTTGATCAGGATCCGCGACTTATCAATGCCCATCTCCTGATACAGCGCCACCAGGTGGCGAGCCTTCTCGATACTTTTCTCGCGGTTGAAGGAGAGCCGGGCGTCCACCTCGGTGGAGACCCGCCCGGGAATGCTTTTGAGGATCTCCGCGCCAAAATTGACCGCCAGCTTATCGCAGGCGTGAGCCACCTGCGCTTCGCGGCCGCCACCCTGTTTTTTGGCCCAGGCGATAGCGTCGTCGATGAGGCCGCTATAGGACGCCAGGCCGGCGGCCTTCAGCAGCAGAGAGGGGTTGGTGGTGGCGTCTTCCGGATGGTAGTGGCGGATGGATTCGATGTCTCCGCTGTCGGCGACCACCGTGGTGAACTGCTTGATGCTGTCTAACTGATTCATGGATAAGTCCTCCTGGAACAAGGTGTTACATGAGTGCTTGCCGGTATACGGTATAAACATTGATGAGGTACATAACCAAAAAGCATAGCAGACAGGGCTATTATTGGCGGCGAATCCGGGTAACATAACCGCTATAAATTGATAACAACAAAATCATAACGATGGCCAGAGTTTGGCGGTGTTCAAAGTTTATCGCCCCGCCAGGAGGGATACTGTCTGCCACTGAAAGGTGAACGACAGGATGGTCATCACGCTTTTCCCCTACGAACGATACGTGAAAGAAAGGAATAGAAAATGGATGAGCAGTTAAAACAGAGCGCCCTCGACTTCCACGAATTTCCGGTTCCCGGAAAAATCCAGGTCTCGCCGACCAAACCTCTCGCCACCCAGCGCGATCTGGCGCTGGCCTACTCGCCGGGCGTCGCAGCCCCCTGCCTGGAAATCGAAAAAGATCCGCTGGCCGCCTACAAATACACTGCCCGCGGCAACCTGGTGGCGGTCGTCTCCAACGGCACCGCGGTGCTGGGGCTCGGCAACATCGGCGCGCTGGCCGGTAAGCCGGTAATGGAGGGCAAAGGCGTCCTGTTTAAGAAATTTGCCGGTATCGATGTGTTTGATATCGAAGTCGATGAGCTGGATCCGGACAAATTCATTAACGTCGTTGCCGCCCTCGAACCAACCTTCGGCGGTATCAACCTGGAAGATATTAAAGCGCCGGAGTGTTTCTACATCGAGCAGCAGCTGCGCGAGCGGATGAATATCCCGGTCTTCCATGACGATCAGCACGGCACGGCGATCATCAGCACCGCGGCGATCCTCAACGGTCTGCGCGTCGTCGAGAAGAATCTGTCCGACGTGCGGATGGTGGTCTCCGGCGCGGGCGCGGCGGCGATCGCCTGTATGAATCTGCTGGTGGCGCTGGGGATGCAAAAGCACAACATCGTGGTCTGCGATTCGAAAGGCGTTATCTATAAAGACCGTGAGCCGAACATGGCGGAAACCAAAGCGGCCTATGCAGTGGAAGACGACGGCAAACGCACCCTCGATGACGTGATCGACGGCGCCGACATTTTCCTCGGCTGCTCCGGTCCGAAAGTGCTGACTCAGGAGATGGTGAAGAAGATGGCGCGGGCGCCGCTGATCCTCGCCCTGGCCAACCCGGAGCCGGAAATTCTGCCGCCGCTGGCGAAGCAGGTCCGCGATGACGCCATCATCTGTACTGGCCGCTCCGACTACCCTAACCAGGTCAACAACGTACTTTGCTTCCCGTTCATCTTCCGCGGCGCGCTGGACGTCGGCGCGACGGCGATCAACGAAGAGATGAAGCTGGCGGCGGTGCATGCGATTGCCGAGCTGGCCCATGCCGAGCAGAGCGAAGTGGTGGCCTCCGCCTACGGCGATCAGGATTTAAGCTTTGGTCCGGAGTACATCATTCCGAAACCATTCGACCCGCGGCTGATCGTCAAGATCGCCCCCGCGGTGGCGAAGGCGGCGATGGATTCCGGTGTGGCGACGCGCCCGATCGCCGATTTTGACGCCTATATCGAGAAGCTGAGCGAGTTCGTCTATAAAACCAACCTGTTTATGAAGCCTATCTTCTCTCAGGCGCGCAAAGAGCCGAAGCGCGTGGTGCTGGCGGAAGGGGAGGAGACCCGGGTGCTGCACGCCACCCAGGAGCTGGTGTCTCTGGGACTGGCCAAACCGATTCTGGTGGGGCGCCCGAGCGTGATTGAAATGCGCATCCAGAAGCTGGGCCTGCAGATCAAGGCCGGCGTTGACTTTGAGATCGTCAATAATGAATCCGACCCGCGGTTTAAAGAGTACTGGAGCGAGTACTACCAGCTGATGAAGCGCCGCGGCATTACCCAGGAGCAGGCGCAGCGGGCGGTGATTAGCAACACCACGGTGATTGGCGCCATCATGGTTCATCGCGGTGAAGCGGATGCGATGATCTGCGGGACTATTGGCGAGTACCACGATCACTACCGCGTGGTGCAGCCGCTGTTTGGCTATCGCGACGGCGTCAGCACCGCCGGGGCGATGAATGCGCTGCTGCTGCCGAGCGGCAACACCTTTATCGCCGATACCTATGTCAATCACGATCCGTCGCCGGAAGAGCTGGCGGAGATCACCCTGATGGCGGCGGAAAGCGTGCGACGCTTTGGTATTGAACCGCGCGTGGCGTTGCTGTCGCACTCCAACTTTGGCTCTGCTGACTGTCCGTCAGCCAGCAAAATGCGTAAAACCCTGGAGCTGGTGAAGGCCCGCGCCCCGGAGCTGATGATCGATGGCGAAATGCATGGCGACGCCGCGCTGGTGGAAAGCATCCGCAACGATCGCATGCCGGACAGCCCGCTGAAGGGGGCGGCCAATATTCTGGTGATGCCGAATATGGAAGCCGCCCGGATCAGCTATAACCTGCTGCGCGTCTCCAGTTCGGAAGGGGTGACCGTCGGGCCGGTGCTGATGGGGGTGGCGAAGCCGGTGCATATCCTGACGCCGATCGCCTCCGTACGTCGGATCGTTAATATGGTGGCGCTGGCGGTTGTTGAAGCGCAAACCGAACCGCTGTAATTTTCTATTTCCCCCGTTAACGCGCGGATCCGTTTCCGCGCGCAATATCAGGCAGGCCGGTGAGTAAAAAACGCTGAGCCTGCCTTTTTAATTCCGCCGCAATATTATTTTCTCTTCTGAGTGATCCACTTCACCTTTTAACCCCACTTGCCGAAATTTGTTATTTGCCGCGCTGAAATGTCGTCACCATGAGGACAGATTTCAGGGGGCAATCAGTCATGGATAAAGAACGCATTATTCAGGAATTCGTACCAGGCAAACAGGTCACGCTGGCGCATCTGATTGCCCACCCGGGAGCGGAGCTGGCGAAAAAGATCGGCGTACCCGAATCCGGCGCGATCGGCATTATGACGCTGACGCCGGGAGAAACGGCGATGATCGCCGGCGATCTGGCGATGAAGGCCGCCGACGTGCACATCGGTTTTCTCGACCGGTTTAGCGGCGCGCTGGTGATCTACGGCTCGGTCGGCGCGGTGGAGGAGGCGCTTCTGCAGACCATCGGCGGATTAGGCCGCTTATTAAATTATACCTTGTGCGAATTAACGAAAAGTTAATTGAGAGCGACCATGAAGCGTATTGCGATTGTCGGCGCCGTCGGTGCAGGAAAAAGCACGTTATTTAATGCCCTGCAGGGGAATTATTCCCTCGCCAGAAAAACGCAGGCGCTGGAATTTAACGATCGTGGCGACATCGATACACCCGGGGAATATTTCAGCCATCCGCGCTGGTATCACGCCTTAATTACCACCTTGCAGGATGTGGACACCCTGATTTATGTCCATGCGGCCAATGATACCGAAAGTCGCCTGCCACCCGGGTTGCTGGATATTGGCAGCCGAAAGCACCTTATCGTGGCGATCAGCAAAACGGATCTGCCGGATGCCAATGTCGCCGCGGTGCGGCAGCTGCTGGACGGGATGGGGTTTCAGGCGCCGGTTTTCGCCCTCAACGGTTGCGATCCGCAAAGCGTTGCGCCGCTGGAAAATTACTTGAGTGAGCTCAGCCAAAAGGAGGAAGGGCCAGGTGAAGAAACTCATTACCGCTAACGATATTCGTGCCGCCCACGCGCGCGGCGAACAGGCGATGTCAGTAGTTCTGCGCGCCAGCATTATCACCCCGGAAGCGCGCGAAGTCGCCGAGCTGCTGGGATTCACTATCACCGAAGACGATGGCGCCGCGCCGGCGGCGACAGCGGCGGACAGCGACAAAACGGAAAGCCAGCGGATCAGGGAAACCATCCTGGCGCAGTTGCCGGAAGGCCAGTTTACCGAAAGCCTGGTGGCGCAGCTGATGGAAAAGGTGATGAAGGAGAAGCAGTCCCTGGAGCAGGAGGCGATGCAGCCGGGATTTGACTCCGTGACCGGCAAAGGCGGCATCAAAGTGATCGACGGCAGCAGCGTGAAGTTTGGCCGCTTCGACGGCGCCCAGCCGCACTGCGTCGGCTTAACGGACCTGGTGACTGACCAGGATGGCAGCAGCATGGCGGCCGGATTTATGCAGTGGGAGAACGCCTTCTTCCCGTGGACGCTGAACTACGACGAAATCGATATGGTGCTGGAGGGCGAGCTGCATGTGCGCCATCAGGGGGAAACGCTGGTCGCCAAAGCGGGGGACGTCATGTTCATCCCGAAAGGCTCCAGCATCGAATTCGGTACCCCGTCGACGGTGCGCTTCCTGTACGTCGCCTGGCCGGCAAACTGGCAATCGCTATGAACGATTTCATTACCGAAGCGTGGCTCAGAGCGAACCATACGCTCAGCGAAGGCGGTGAAATCCATCTTCCTGCCGATGCTCGCCTGACGCCCTCGGCGAGGGAACTGCTGGAAAGTCGGCATCTGCGGGTCAAATTTCTCGACCGCCAGGGGCGCCTGTTTGTCGAGGATGACGAACAGACGCCGCAGCCGGTGCATGTCCTGACCAGCAGCGACCATCCGCCCCAGGCCTGCTGCGAGCTTTGTCACCAGCCGGTGGGCAAAAAGCCGGACACCTTAACTCATCTGACGGCCGATACCCTGGTGGCGAAAAACGATCCGCGGCTGGCCTTCCGCGCGGTGCTGGACAGCACCATCGCCCTGACGGTGTGGCTGCAAATTGAACTGGCGGAGCCCTGGCAGCCGTGGCTGACGGATATCCGTTCGCGGCTGGGCAACATCATGCGCGCCGATGCGCTGGAGGAACCGCTGGCGGCGCAGTCGATAGCCGGATTCAGCGAGGCGCAGCTGCATCGTCTGTCCCATCAGCCGCTGCGTTACCTGGGTCACGATCACCTGGTGCCGGAGGCCCGCCATGGGCGCGATGTCGCGCTGCTTAATTTGCTGCGCGGCAAAGTGCGCGAGGCGGAGGTGACCGCGGCGCAGGTGTTTATTACGCCGCAATTTGCGGTCCAGCGCGCCGATATTATGCAAGCGCTCAACCGTCTCTCCAGCGCGGTCTACGTGATGATGATCCTGGGCGTGACGGACTCGCCGCCGGCGCTCAGCCAACTGCAGCAGCTGGGAGGTGAAGATGATCATTGACCAGTGTCGCAAACTGGCGCTGCGCGCCCCCGCCAGGGTGGTGTTCCCGGATGCGCTGGACGTCCGCGTGTTGAAGGCGGCGCATTATCTGCAGCAGCAGGGCCTGGCGCATCCGATCCTCGTCGCCAGCCCCTTCGCGCTGCGGCAGTTCGCCCTTGGCGAACGTCTGCCGCTGACCGGGGTGCAGGTCATCGATCCGCACAGCAACCTGGCGATGCGCGAGGCGTTTGCCGCCGCCTGGCAGGCGCGCGCCGGCGATAAAGCGCCCGCTGACGCGGTCGACAAGCTGGCCGACCCGCTGATGTTCGCCGCGGCGATGGTCAGCGCCGGGCAGGCCGAGGTGTGTATCGCCGGAAATCTCTCGTCAACCGCCAGCGTGCTGCGCGCTGGTCTGCGCCTTATCGGCCTGCAGCCGGGGTGTAAAACGCTCTCTTCGCTGTTTCTGATGCTGCCGCAGTATACCGGACAGCCGCTGGGGTTTGCCGACTGCAGCGTGGTGCCGCAGCCGACCGCGGCGCAGCTGGCGGATATCGCGATTGCCAGCGCCGAGACCTGGCAAGCGATCGCTGGCGAAGCGCCGCGGGTGGCAATGCTGTCCTTCTCGACACACGGCAGCGCCCGGCATCCCTGTGTGGCTAACGTCCAGCAGGCCACGGAGATCGTGCGTCAGCGGGCGCCGCAGCTGATGGTCGATGGCGAGCTGCAGTTTGACGCCGCCTTTGTACCGGACGTCGCTGCGCACAAAGCGCCCGGCAGCCCGCTGCAGGGCCGGGCCAATGTGCTGGTCTTCCCGTCGCTGGAGGCGGGCAACATCGGCTACAAAATCGCCCAGCGGCTGGGCGGATATCGCGCCATCGGGCCGCTGATCCAGGGCCTGGCCGCCCCGCTTCACGACCTCTCGCGAGGCTGTAGCGTAGAGGAAATTATCGAACTGGCGCTGGTGGCGTCGGTACCGCGCCAGACGGACGCAAGCCGGATCCCCGACTCGTCCACGCTGGTTGAATGAATGGTCCCCTTCAGGACCCCTTATGAGAGGAAAACACAATGGAAGCATTAGGAATGATTGAAACCCGGGGCCTGGTTGCACTGATTGAGGCCTCCGACGCCATGGTCAAAGCGGCCCGCGTCAAGCTGGTGGGAGTGAAACAGATCGGCGGGGGCCTGGTGACCGCCATGGTGCGCGGCGATGTCGCGGCGTGCAAAGCCGCGACGGATGCCGGGGCGGCGGCGGCTCAGCGTATCGGTGAGCTGGTCTCTGTACATGTCATCCCGCGCCCGCATGGCGATCTGGAAGAGGTCTTCCCGATTAGCTTCAAGGGCGACAGCAACATCTAACGGGGGAGGGGGTGCCGGAAAATTCTGGCCGGATAAGACGCCAGCGCGTCGCTATCCGGCCATGAAAAGGCATGAATGCCGGATGGCGTTGCGCTTTTCCGGCCTGCACATCACACGCGGAGACGGACATGAAGCTGGCTGTGGTAACCGGATATGTGGTCTGCACCGTACGCCATGAAGGTCTGGCCCACGACAAACTGCTGATGGTGGAGATGCTCAATGCCCGCGGCGAGCCCGACGGGCAATGTGCGGTCGCCATCGACAGCATCGGCGCGGGATGCGGCGAGTGGGTACTGCTGGTCAGCGGCAGCTCGGCGCGACAGGCGCACGCACACGGCGCCTCTCCGGTCGATCTGTGCGTGATTGGTATCGTGGATGAGGCTGCGGCCGATGGTCAGGTGCTCTTCCATAAGTAGGGTGAAAAATCATGAATCAACAGGACATTGAACAGGTAGTGAAAGCGGTACTGCTGAAAATGAAAGACAGCAGCCAGCCTGCCGGCACCGTTCATGATATGGGCGTTTTTGCCTCACTGGATGACGCTGTCGCGGCGGCAACGGTGGCCCAGCAGGGATTAAAGCGGGTGGCGATGCGTCAGCAGGTGATTCAGGCCATTCGTGAGGCGGGTGAAAAGTATGCCCGTGAACTGGCGGAGCTTGCGGTGACGGAGACCGGCATGGGACGCGTTGAAGATAAGTTTGCCAAAAACGTGGCGCAGGCGCGCGGCACGCCGGGCGTGGAGTGTCTGACTCCGCAGGTGCTCACCGGCGATAATGGCCTGACGCTGATTGAAAATGCGCCCTGGGGCGTGGTGGCCTCGGTGACGCCGTCCACCAATCCGGCGGCGACGGTGATCAACAACGCCATTAGCCTGATTGCCGCCGGCAACAGCGTGGTCTTCGCCCCCCATCCGGCGGCGAAAAAGGTCTCGCAAAGGGCAATTACCCTGCTTAACCAGGCGGTAGTGGCCGCCGGCGGCCCGGCCAACCTGCTGGTGACCGTGGCGAACCCGGATATCGACACCGCCCAGCGGCTGTTTAAGTACCCTGGCATCGGCCTGCTGGTGGTTACCGGCGGCGAAGCGGTGGTCGAGGCGGCGCGCAAACATACCAACAAACGCCTGATCGCCGCCGGGGCTGGCAACCCGCCGGTGGTGGTGGATGAGACTGCCGATCTACCGCGCGCCGCGCAGGCGATCGTCAAAGGCGCCTCTTTTGATAACAACATTATCTGCGCCGACGAGAAGGTGCTGATCGTGGTCGATAGCGTTGCCGACGAACTGATGCGCCTGATGGAAGGCCAGCAGGCGGTGAAACTCACGGCGGCGCAGGCCGAACAGCTCCAGCCGCTGCTGCTGAAAAATATTGACGAGCGCGGCAAAGGCACGGTCAGCCGCGACTGGGTCGGCCGCGATGCGGGCAAAATCGCCGCGGCGATTGGCCTGCAGGTGCCGGCGCAAACCCGTCTGCTGTTCGTGGAAACCCCCGCCAGCCATCCGTTTGCGGTGACTGAACTGATGATGCCGGTGCTGCCGGTGGTGCGGGTGGCGAACGTCGAGGAGGCCATCGCCCTGGCGGTGCAACTGGAAGGCGGCTGCCACCATACGGCGGCGATGCACTCGCGCAATATCGACAACATGAACCAGATGGCGAACGCCATCGACACCAGCATCTTCGTCAAAAACGGGCCGTGCATCGCCGGGCTTGGGCTGGGCGGCGAGGGCTGGACCACCATGACCATCACCACCCCAACCGGGGAAGGGGTGACCAGCGCGCGGACCTTCGTTCGTCTGCGCCGCTGCGTGCTGGTGGATGCGTTTCGAATCGTATAAGGGATGAACATGGCGCACGACGAACAACGCTGGCTTTCGCCGAGACTACAAAAAGCCGCTGCCCTGTGTAACCAGGCGCCCGCCGCCAGCGAGTCGCCGCTGTGGCTGGGCATCGATTTGGGCACCTGCGACGTGGTGTCGATGGTGGTTGACCGTGACGGCCAGCCGGTTGCGGTATGCCTTGACTGGGCCGACGTGGTGCGCGACGGCATCGTCTGGGATTTTTTTGGCGCCGTCACCCTCGTGCGCCGACATCTTGCGACTCTCGAGCAGCAGCTGGGCTGCCGCTTCACCCATGCGGCGACCTCGTTTCCGCCCGGCACCGATCCGCGCATTTCGATCAATGTCCTGGAGTCCGCCGGGCTGGAGATCAGTCATGTGCTGGATGAGCCTACCGCGGTGGCCGATCTGCTGCAGCTCGATAACGCCGGGGTGGTGGATATCGGCGGCGGCACCACCGGGATCGCCATCGTTAAACAGGGCAGGGTGACATATTCGGCGGATGAAGCCACCGGCGGCCACCATATCTCCCTGACTCTGGCCGGGAATCGCGGCATCGGGCTTGAGGAGGCGGAGCAGTACAAGCGCAGCCACGCCGGGGAGATCTGGCCGGTGGTTAAGCCGGTGTACGAGAAGATGGCCGAAATTGTCGCCCGACATATTGCCGGACAAGGGATTGTCGATTTGTGGCTGGCAGGCGGCGCCTGTATGCAGCCGGGCGTGCATGAGCTGTTTCGTCAGCGCTTCCCGGCATTACCGGTGCATTTGCCGCAGTACAGCCTGTTTATGACCCCGCTGGCAATCGCCAACAGCGGGAGGGAAAAAGCGGAGGGGATGTATGCAAGCTGAACTGCAGACGGCGCTGTTCCATGCCTTTGATACGCTGAATCTTCAGCAAATGAAAAGCTTCAACGTTCCGCCGGTGACGCTGCACGGCGTCGGCGCGCTGGCAGCCTGCGGTCCGCAAGCGCAGTCCCGGGGCCTTAGGCATCTGTTTGTCATGGTTGACAGTTTTCTCCATCAGGCGGGAATGACCGCCGGGCTGGAGCGTAGCCTGGCGATGAAAGGGATTGCTATGACTCTCTGGCCCTGTCCCGCCGGCGAACCCTGCGTCACCGATGTCTGCGCCGCCGTCGCCCAGCTGCGGGACGCGCGCTGCGACGGCGTGGTGGCCTTTGGTGGTGGATCGGTATTGGATGCGGCGAAGGCGGTGGCGCTGCTGGTCGCCAATCCTGAGCAGACGCTGGGGGAGATGACGGAGCACAGCGAGTTGCGTCCACGTCTGCCGCTGATCGCGGTGCCGACCACCGCTGGCACCGGGTCTGAAACCACCAATGTGACGGTGATTATCGATGCGGTGAGTGGACGCAAACAGGTGCTGGCGCATGCCTCGCTGATGCCGGATGTGGCGATTCTCGACGCCGCGCTGACCGAGGGCGTCCCGCCGCATATCACGGCAATGACCGGGATTGATGCGCTGACCCACGCCGTCGAGGCCTACAGCGCCCGCCACGCCACGCCGTTTACCGACAGTCTGGCGATGGGGGCGATAGCCATGATCGGCGAGGCGCTGCCGAAAGCGGTGGGCTGCGGTCAGGATCTGGCGGCGCGGGAGAACATGCTGCTGGCTTCCTGCATGGCGGGGATGGCGTTTTCCAGCGCCGGGCTGGGGCTATGCCATGCCATGGCGCATCAGCCGGGGGCGGCGCTGCATATTCCGCACGGTCTGGCCAACGCCATGCTGCTGCCAACGGTGATGGAGTTTAACCGCATGGTGCGCCGGGCGCGCTTCAGCCAGATCGGCCGGGCGTTAACCGGCAAGAAAACCGATGACCGCGAGGCTATCGCCGCCGTGCGCGAGCTGATCGCCGAGGTCGGTCTGACGATGCGGCTGACGGAGGCTGGCGCGACGTCCGCGCACTACGACGCCTGGGCGCAAGCGGCGCAGGAGGACATCTGTTTGCGCACCAATCCACGCACCGCCAGCCGGGAGCAGATTATCGAGCTGTACGCGGCGGCGCAATAAATGCCGATTTTCCCGGAGGCGTGTGGCTGTGGCTTTCCCGGCTCGTGCTGCGCTTAGCCGGGCTACAGGATCACAGCCGTCTGCTATGCCGTAGCCCGGGTAAGGCGTTCACGCCGCGGCCCGGGAAAGTCGCCTGAGTGCGGCTAATGTCCCGGTATTCACAGTATCTACAAATCATAAATGACAGGGAGTAAAGGCTATGGGAATTAACGAAATCATCATGTACATCATGATGTTCTTTATGCTGATTGCCGCCGTGGACAGGATCCTGTCGCAGTTCGGAGGCTCGGCGCGCTTTCTCGGCAAACTGGGGAAAAGCATTGAGGGATCCGGCGGTCAGTTTGAAGAAGGGTTTATGGCGATGGGCGCGCTGGGCCTGGCGATGGTCGGGATGACCGCCCTGGCGCCAGTGCTGGCTCATCTGCTTGGTCCGGTGATTATTCCGCTGTATGAGATGCTCGGCGCCAACCCGTCGATGTTCGCCGGCACGCTGCTGGCGTGCGACATGGGCGGTTTCTTCCTCGCTAAAGAACTCGCGGGCGGCGACGTGGCGGCCTGGATGTACTCAGGCCTGATCCTCGGCTCTATGATGGGTCCGACCATTGTGTTCTCCATTCCGGTGGCGCTCGGCATTATCGAACCAACCGATCGCCGCTGGCTGGCGCTCGGCGTGCTGGCGGGCATTGTCACCATTCCCATCGGCTGTATCGCCGGCGGTCTGGTGGCGATGTATTCCGGGGTGGAGATCAACGGCCAGCCGGTAGAGTTTACCTTCGCGCTGATCCTGATGAATATGATCCCGGTGATCATCGTCGCCGTGCTGGTGGCGCTGGGGCTGAAGTTTATTCCGGAAAAAATGATCAACGGCTTCCAGATCTTCGCCAAATTCCTCGTGGCGCTGATCACCATCGGCCTGGCGGCGGCGGTGATCAAGTTCCTGCTCGGCTGGGAGCTGATCCCGGGGCTCGATCCGATCTTTATGGCGCCTGGCGACCAGCCCGGCGAGGTGATGCGCGCCATCGAAGTCATTGGCTCTATCTCCTGCGTGCTGCTCGGCGCTTACCCGATGGTGCTCCTGCTGACCCGCTGGTTTGAAAAACCGCTGATGCGCGTTGGTAATCTGCTAAAAATCAACAATATGGCTGCCGGCGGCATGGTCGCTACCCTGGCGAACAATATCCCGATGTTCGGCATGATGAAGCAGATGGATACCCGCGGAAAAGTGATCAACTGCGCCTTCTCGGTGTCAGCGGCGTTCGCCCTCGGCGACCATCTCGGTTTTGCGGCGGCCAATATGAACGCCATGATCTTTCCGATGATTGTCGGCAAGCTGGTCGGCGGCGTTACCGCGATTGGCGTGGCGATGCTGCTGGTGCCAAAAGATGAAAACGTACCGGCGCCTGCCAACAACGAAGCGGAGGCGCACTCGTGAACACGCGCCAGCTGTTGAGCGTCGGTATTGATATCGGCACCACCACCACGCAGGTGATCTTCTCGCGCCTCGAGCTGGTGAACCGCGCGGCGGTTTCCCAGGTGCCGCGTTATGAATTCATCAAACGCGACATTAGCTGGCAAAGCCCGGTCTTCTTTACGCCGGTTGATAAGCAGGGAGAACTGAAAGAGGCCGAGCTTGAGGCGCTGATTCTGGCTCAGTACCGGGCCGCAGGGATCGCTCCACAAGCGGTGGATTCCGGGGCGATCATCATCACCGGCGAAAGCGCGAAAACCCGCAATGCCCGCCCGGCGGTGATGGCGCTCTCGCAGTCGCTGGGCGATTTTGTCGTCGCCAGCGCCGGGCCGCACCTGGAGTCGGTCATTGCCGGACACGGCGCCGGGGCGCAGACCCTGTCCCGGCAGCGGATGTGCCGGGTGCTTAATATCGATATTGGCGGCGGTACCTCGAACTATGCCCTGTTTGACGCCGGAAACGTCAGCGCCACCGCCTGCCTCAACGTCGGCGGCCGCCTGCTGGAAACCGACGCTCAGGGGCGCGTGGTCCACGCGCACCCGCCGGGGCAGCGGATTGTCGATGCGCTGTTTGGCGCCGGCACTAACGCCCTGGCGCTGACCGCCGGGCAGCTGGCGCAGGTGGCGCGCCGGATGGCGGCGCTGATCGTCGAGGTGATCGACGGCACCCTCTCACCGCTGGCGCAGGGGCTGATGCAAACCGAAGTACTGCCTGCGGGTATTCAGCCGGAGGTGATTACCCTTTCCGGCGGAGTGGGGGAGTGCTACCGCCATCAGCCCGCCGATCCTTTCTGTTTTTCCGATATCGGGCCGCTGCTGGCCACGGCCCTGCACGAGCATCCGCGCCTGCGTGAGATGAACGTGCAGTTCCCGGCGCAAACCGTGCGCGCCACGGTGATTGGCGCCGGGGCGCATACGCTGTCCCTGTCCGGGAGCACCATCTGGCTGGAGGGGGTTCCATTGCCGCTGCGCAATCTGCCGGTGGCTATCCCGCAGGATGCCGCCGATCTGCCGAACGCCTGGCTCCAGGCGCTGACGCAGCTCGATCTGGCTCCCGAGGCGGACGCTTACGTGCTGGCGCTTCCCGCTTCACTTCCGGTGCGCTACGCCACCTTACTGACCGTAATTGACGCCCTGCTGGCGTTTGTCGCCCGCTTTCCCAATCCCCGTCCGCTGCTGCTGGTGGCCGAGCAGGATTTTGGCAAAGCGCTGGGCATGCTGCTGCGGCCACAGCTTCCACACCTTCCGCTGGCGGTCATCGATGAGGTGAGCATCCGGGCGGGAGACTATATCGACATTGGTACGCCTCTTTTTGGCGGATCGGTTGTGCCGGTGACGGTGAAATCACTCGCATTTCCTTCCTGAGGGAACGACTTATGAAACTAAAGACCACATTGTTCGGCAATGTTTATCAGTTTAAGGATGTAAAAGAGGTGCTGGCGAAAGCCAACGAACTGCGTTCGGGGGATGTGCTGGCGGGGGTAGCGGCGGAGAGTTCGCAGCAGCGCGTGGCCGCCAAGCAGGTGCTCTCCGATATGACGGTGGCCGATATCCGTAATAACCCGGTGATCCCGTACGAGGAGGACTGCGTTACGCGCCTGATCCAGGATGACGTGAACGAAACCGCCTATCAGCGGATTAAACACTGGACCATCAGCGACCTGCGGGAATACGTGCTCAACGACGAGGTCACCAGCGACGATATCGCCTTTGTCCGCAAAGGGCTGACCTCCGAGGTGGTGGCTGCGGTGGCCAAGATCTGCTCCAACGCCGATCTGATCTACGGCGGTAAAAAAATGCCGGTGATCAAAAAAGCCAATACCACCATCGGTCTGCCGGGGACCTTTAGCTGCCGCCTGCAGCCGAACGATACCCGCGACGACGTGCAGAGTATCGCCGCGCAAATCTATGAAGGGCTCTCCTTCGGCGCGGGCGACGCGGTGATTGGCGTCAACCCGGTCACTGACGACGTGGAGAACCTGAGCCGGGTGCTGGATACGGTGTACGGGGTGATCGACAAGTTTAACATCCCGACCCAGGGCTGCGTGCTGGCGCACGTCACTACCCAGATTGAAGCCATCCGCCGCGGCGCGCCGGGGGGGCTTATCTTCCAGAGCATCTGCGGCAGTGAAAAAGGGCTTAAAGAGTTCGGCGTCGAGCTGGCGATGCTCGATGAAGCGCGGGCGGTGGGGGCGGAGTTTAACCGCATCGCCGGGGAGAACTGTCTTTACTTTGAAACCGGGCAGGGCTCGGCGCTTTCCGCTGGCGCTAACTTCGGCGCCGACCAGGTGACCATGGAAGCGCGTAACTATGGCCTGGCGCGGCACTACGATCCGTTCCTCGTCAACACCGTGGTGGGCTTTATCGGGCCGGAGTATCTCTATAACGACCGGCAAATCATTCGCGCCGGACTGGAAGACCACTTTATGGGCAAGCTGAGCGGCATCTCAATGGGCTGCGACTGCTGCTATACCAACCATGCCGATGCCGACCAGAACCTCAACGAAAACCTGATGATCCTGCTGGCGACCGCAGGCTGCAACTACATCATGGGCATGCCGCTCGGCGACGACATCATGCTCAACTACCAGACCACCGCCTTCCACGATACCGCGACCGTGCGCCAGCTGCTGGGCCTGCGGCCGTCGCCGGAGTTTGAACGCTGGCTGGAAACGATGGGCATTATGGCAAATGGTCGCCTGACCAAACGGGCGGGCGATCCGTCACTGTTCTTCTGATGACGCGGGGATGACACATCATGGATCAAAAACAGATTGAAGACATTGTACGCAGCGTAATGGCGTCAATGGGACAACCACAGTCGCAGCCGCAGGCCCCCGCAGCGTCGACGCCGGCCTGCCATGCCGCCTGCGCCAGCGAAGCGGTGGTGGAAAGCTGCACGCTGGACCTGGGCTCAGCGGAAGCGAAAGCCTGGATTGGGGTACAACATCCGCACCGCGCCGAAGTACTGACTGAACTGAAACGCAGTACCGCGGCGCGCGTTTGCACCGGCCGCGCCGGCCCGCGTCCGCGCACTCAGGCGCTGCTGCGCTTCCTGGCCGATCACTCG